>ERZ724514.34-NODE-34-length-50150-cov-16.219802_pt1 | contig 50150 bp, 54 predicted proteins | sample MGYA00376047_ERZ724514 | MGnify/ENA primary metagenome ERZ724514 (study PRJEB28724, sample SAMN07190883) | activated sludge metagenome | isolation source: activated sludge of sewage treatment plant in Hong Hong | place: Hong Kong | collected 2016-03-17 ...
CGGGCAGTCGTAACTAATAGGAAGGTGTAACGCCAACGCTGCAGAGTAGAAGAAAAGGGGCTGTCGGTACGCTGCCGACAGCCCCCTGTTATGTGTCTAGATTGGCTCCCCGAACACGACAAACATGAGCAATGGAGCTGTATTGTTCGTGTAACGGTCAAAAAATGACTCCCATCGATTCTTTTTTCGATCGCTCGGTAAATGCCTTGCCAATGAGACTGGGTTAAGCTGACTCAGCGGTAGGCGCGTCTGTGTCCAACATAAGGCGCTCGTTAGCCAGGCCCATTGTCGCAATATCAGCAAGATTGCCAAGATATAAAGACAGTGGATGTCCTGTTCCAGGCAGTGCCACGACTCGTAGTTCCTTTTGAGTCGAGTAATGAGAAAATTTCCTGAATGCCCCCATTGGGCCTGCATAGCTGTTTTTATCGACATACTTCACTAGCGCATAATGTGGCTGAAGACCAACCTTGGTTATTGCCTGGGTCAGTCGTCGAAGAAACTCATTCGCGTCCCAGAACAGGACGTAAGAATCTCCGAAGCCTAAGCGGTCGAGTCCTAATAACCTTCCATAGTCGGTTCGTCGTGGGGTATGGAGACAGTAGACGTTGGCTTTCTCAAGTTTTCGATCATCTGCCCGAATTGGCCCAGTTAGTCTACCTATCGTGCGCCATTCACCTTCGTGCTCCATACTGAGAGTGGCTCCCTCTGAAGCCATGGAATAGCCTAATCCCTCGTCAGGGTCCAATCGTGGCAGGCTATTTTCGACGGCTCTGAAGTCAAGCAGTGGCCTCATGAACACATGACCCTCATTCAGAAGCTGGGCCATGTGCTCCTTTTCTCCAAGCTTAAACATTGCGATGGGTACATCGTCTTCCATGGATTCTCCCGTGTCGTATAGGCCTTATGAGCGTTGAGATCCGTGCAATTTGCCTTGGCGTAGCCGCCCGATCCGGCGACAGCCGGACGGGCGGAACAGCCCCCGTCTCAGTAACACGGGGGGCAATGGGTACAGGAAAACGCGTCTCGTCGCGCATACCATCACTTGGTCTCTATGATTAGAGCCGCACAGGTGTTGATCGCCAGAGCCTCAAAAGGAACCCCAATCGGGCAGGCCCCAGTTGGCCGTGAATAGCGCTAGAGGAAAATGAGCCTACCCTTGATGCTATACTTTCCACATGCCTATGCGCCTCGTGATCGCGCTTCTTGTCATGTTTGTGGCTCAATTTTCCTTCACTATGGACTTAAGCGCGCTTGATAGTGCGGTTCTCTCGCACACCCGAAATAGTTACTTCAAGCATGATGGCTTAACTTTCTCAGAATACTTGCACCTTCGTCCTGATGGGACATATCGCCAGATTACTCGTGAACATCTCTTTGTAGAAGAACGAGACCATGGGTGCTGGGAGCAAAATAGTGCAGGAGAACTTCTTCTCAAATCAGAGCTCCACTACCACGGGATTATCTCCGGGATGTTGTGGATTTCCCTGTGGCACCGAGATCGGTATGAAACACTGCCTGACTTAAAACAAAGAATCCAACAATTTATGATGGACAATCGGTCTGCCGAATTTCCTGCGAAGGCAGTAGAAGCCATACGTGAAAGTTTAATCCCTGGCCAAGAGAAGATAAAATTGGGTGACATTGCGGTTTTTGGATCCCAATCCGTGAATCGCAAGGATCTAGAAGGGTTACTAGCTGCGATTGATCATTTTGTTGGGAGCGACGACAAGAATGTGTTTTCTTTCAAACCCTTGAAATATAAGTCCGCCATGATTTTTGTTGAAGAGTCGAGGGTATCACTTACTCAGCAAATTATTGCCGATGAGCTAGCCCGACCTCCTCATCCTGCACACAGAGCGGATAGGCATGGCTATGGGGAAGTTAACGTTATGCGGTTCACCGAAGAAACAAAGGAGACGCAGCCGTTTCTCTTTTTTCCTGAAGTCACGAAACACCGAAAGCCGCGCGCACACGAATAAGCCATCTGGTCAAGCTAGATACTCCCAAACGACGTGTGCATGCATTTGGTGAAATTACCTTGGGCCTAGCGTCGGCAGCCATGCGGGCGCATCTTGGGGGTAGAGGGGTGTCGTAAGACTCCCCCCCTTCTTTTTCTAGCCAGCTCATCAGTTTCTCTAACCTACTATTCCCACACGCTCTCGCTTGACTATTTTTGTAACCATATGGTAACGATATGGCCATGTTTAAACGAAAGACCAAGGAGCCGTCGGTTCCGCAATTGGAGATGCCCGATATCGTTGGCTTGCCGCGCAATTGGGACATTCTCATCGAGTATCTTCGTCAACGCCGCTTCACGTCTGGCGATGTCGAAACCTGCATCGGCATATCTCGTAAGGTCCTCAAGGACTGGGATGGCGCGGGTATTTTGGACCAGCTCTATCAGGGGCTTGGATCTGGTCGAGGAGATGAGCGGTTTGGAAAATGGCGGCTGTTTTCCATTTTCGATATTTGGAACCTCGCCTTCTACAAACGTCTCCGGGATGTAGGGATTGATATCGCCCGATTGCGAGGGGTGAAGAACGCGAACCCGAATGAGGTGTTTGAGGGAGGGCTCATTCAATGGTGGTTTTATCAAGCTCTTCCCTCCTGGATCTATCGCCAGCCGTATTGGGTCTATAGCGACCTTGAAAAGAATATCAGCTATACCTCGATCGAACGAAAAACCGCTGCGATTTATTTCGTTCGTATTGCCCACGTCGAGTCGATGGGCGAGGACCTCTTTATTACGGTGAACCTGATTCCGCTCATGGATAAGGTCATGGCATTGAATGGCCCGCTTCAACTTACCTTGGACAAAATAAAAGGCATCACGGTCCGAGTAGAGGGGGAAGAGCTTCGGTTTGAACCTTTGCCAAAGCCTGAGGATCCATGAGCGTGGAACAGAGGGCGTACAAACTCCTGCTGCACGGTATTGATACGGTGCAGTGTGCATACTACCTGACTCAGCCTGCCTCGAAATACCTCGACTTCAGAGCCCTCGCCGTCATCAAGGAACAGCTTCGGATGAATAAGAGTCGGGAACCTCGGGCCGTGAAGCTCGGAGATACCGAGTATTTTATCCATCCGTACGGCAGCAGCTCCGGCTTTCCATTCGTGCTCTCGAATGAGGATTTCAAAATTGAATTGGGGGAGTTTAACAATCCCTCCTGTTTCGTGACCTATCGAAGCCAGGCCTTGTGGCGCCAATCGGCTTCAACCCTCCATGACAAGTTTGTGGTCTGGGCCATGTCGGTCGGCTGTGAAATGCAGCAGCCCGAAAGTCTTTCTCGGGTGGATTTCTGCTTCGACTATTCCCTGGCCGAGCGGGACTTTGACGCAGATTCGTTCGTGAGCCTGTCGGACAAGGACAGCCAACATCGAGAGAACGGCACCGTTCAGACCTTTACCTTGGGCAAGGGAGATGTGGTGCTTCGGGTCTATGACAAGATCGCGGAAATCCGGCAGCAAAGCGCCAAGGTCTGGTTTCACGAGTTGTGGGGCCAAGATGAGCATGTGTGGCGGATCGAATGGCAGGTTCGCAAGGCACTGCTAAAAGGGTTCTCCATTCGAACGTTTGTGGATCTGCAGGAGAGGCAAGGGGCCTTACTGCACTTTTTAGCTGAAAGCCACGATACGTTGAGAATTCGGACGGAGGACAGTAATCGGTCCAGGTGGCCGTTGCATCCTCTGTGGATTGATCTCCAGCAGAGGATTGCTGCTCTGCACATGCTGGAAAGCAAGCATCTCGACGGCAAAGAGCTGGTCCTCGATGAACGGCTCATGCGGCTCACGATTAGCATCTATGGCTATCTGAAGCGGATGGCGGCAGTCTCCTGTGTGAAACACGAACAAGAAATGATGACGGAAGAAGAGGCCTTTCAGCTTCTAGGAGAGCGGCTGCACTCTCTGTTTGATCCACTGAGCTGGAAAGCTGATGTGCGCAAGCGCATAAAGGCCATTGAGCTGGGGGAATGGTGAACAAGGCCGAGGTCCTCAAACTGGTTCACGGTCATGTGACGCATGTGTTGCTTGTGGCTCAAGCCTCGTTGCCGTTAAGCCAGTTTCAGGCCTTTCGGACGGTGGTGCTCAATGAATTCGGACGGAATGGGTTGGAGGGAGAGTTGGAACGGTTGGAGTATCAACTCGGGACTGAGGAACGGAACGGAATGGGCCGGAATACATGATGCACGAAAGGCGGTGGCCCATGCGTGTCCCATAAGATTCAACCACATGAGATCACGGTCCGATTCGACCTAGAATTGACCGATGTGACCGATGCCGAGCTCGCTTTGATTGAAGCGTCTCTCGGGGAGCTGATTCCGGCGTTGTTAGTAAACCAAGAGGAGGAAGGGTGAGGCCATGATTGTCGCGCTCTATGCACGGGTTTCGACGAGTAAGCAGGCGGAAAAGGACCTATCAATTCCTGACCAACTCAATCAGATGCGGGCCTGGTGCCAGACTGGAGGCCACACGGTTGGTGTGGAATATGTGGAGCCTGGTGCGTCGGCCACGGATGACCGTCGCCCGGTCTTTCAGCGTATGATCGGTGACGTGTGTGTGAAACCTTCCCCTTTTGGCGCCATTGTGGTGCATAGCTTCTCTCGATTCTTCCGGGATGCCATTGAGTTTGGGATGTATGAACGGAAGCTGAAGAAATACGGCGTCTGCGTGCAGTCCATCACGCAGCAGACCAGTGATGATCCATCCGGGGAGATGATGCGCCAGATGATTAGTGTGTTCGACCAATATGCGAGCAAAGAAAATGGCAAACATACGCTGCGGGCCATGCGTGAGAACGCTAGGCAGGGTTTCTTCAACGGTTCACGTCCTCCAGTGGGCTACCACACGGTTGAGGTAGAACTTCCCGGCAACAAGGGAAAGAAAAAGCGATTGGCAGTGGAGGAAAGTGAAGCGGTCGTGGTGAACCGCATTTTTCAATGGTACCTGCACGGAGATCGAGGCCGGGAGCTTGGGTTGTATGGGGTGGCGGCGCGTTTGAATGAGCAAGGCGTACTGATTCGTGGGCGGCAATGGACCAAGGGCCGTATCTATGACGTTTTGACCAACCGAGCCTATATCGGTGAGCACTACTTCAATAAATACGAAAAGCGGGGCAGAGATGTTCGGCGGATGAAGCCACGAGAGGAATGGGTGCCGGTTAAAGTCGACCCCATTGTAAACCAGGAGCTGTTCTTGGCCGTGAAAGAGAAGTTGGAATCCCGATCCCCTGAGAAGGTTCCGCCACGGGTCGTCAATTGCCCTACGCTTCTCACTGGGCTACTGAAATGCGGGGTTTGTGGGGCCGGGATGACGCTGGCAACCGGCAAAGGCGGGAAGTATCGCTATTACAAGTGTTCAAGCCGGATTCTTAAAGGGAAGAACGCATGTGTAAGCGAAAACCTCCCCACTGAGCTGGTTGATCGGCTCGTTCTGACCTCATTGGCAGACAAGGTCTTTACACCCTCACGAGTCCAGGCCATGTTGGAAGGGCTTAGCAAGCGTCTAAGACGGTCCCAAACCGATCACGAGGGAAAACTGAAGCAGTTGACCAAGGAAGTCGAAAGCCTGCAGTACAGAAGCAATCAGCTCTATGAGGCAGTAGAGAAGGGTTTGTTACCGATGGACGAGACGTTGACCGCTCGGGCCAACAAAATACAAGCTCAGCGACAGGCCTTATTGCTCGAAATAGCGGGGCTTCGACGGCTGAAGCAAATGCCTGTGGATGCCCTTGGAGAGAAGAAGGTGCAGGCCTTCATCAAGGTCTTGCGTGAACGGTTAATCGAGAAAGACCGCACCTTCAGTAAGCACTATCTCAAGCTTCTCGTCGATGAGATCCGGTGTCTCGATAAACAGCTTGTGATGAAAGGGAGCTATGCAGCGCTTGCTAAGATGGTTGGAGACACTAAAAAGGGCACCCCAGAAAGTGGAGTGCCCAGTTTTGGTCTAGATTGGCTCCCCGGGCAGGACTCGAACCTGCGACCAGCCGGTTAACAGCCGGCTGCTCTACCAACTGAGCTACCGGGGAATGCAGTCTTGATGTGAACCGTCGCATTGTAGCAAAACTGAAGTGTGAAGGGGGAGACTTTTTTAGATATCGAAGTCTTCTGTTTCATCCTCGTCGGATGATGCGTCGGTGTTGCCTTCTGCCAATGCGGCGAAGTGTTTTGCCCATGTAAGATAAAGATTTCCGCTGTCACGCATCGTGTCAGCGGCTTTGAAAAGCTTCTCTGCCAATTCAGGGTCTTTCCCTTCCGCATTGATGGCCGCGGCGCGTCGTTCAATGACTGTGGGATATTCGTGAAGAAGGCCGGCAATGTTGCGGAGGAGTTCGTCGAGTAAATTGTCTTCCCGTTCCATCTCATCATCTCCAGCCATACATTTAACAAAAAACCCCACGGCGACGGCGCCATGGGGTTTGTGGTGGAGCCGGTGTGGCTCGTCTAGCCTTGGTACGCTTGCCCTAGGGCTGCGGATTCGCCCTTTCGATTGATGAGTTCGCCCGTAGCACTGACTGCCTGCATGACGATTGCTTCATGTTTGGCGGCATTACAGACCACGACGCATAATTCGCACCCCTTGCATCGGTCGATGTTCACTTCTGCCACCATCTTGGAGCTGTTCAGATCCAAACAGTTAGCCTCGGGACAGTACATGATGCAGAGACGGCACCCCTTTTTTGCGGTGCATTTTTCATCGATCACTTGTGCAACGTTATACATGTGGCTGGATTCCTTTTCTTGCGCTCACGCTGCAACTGCGGGGTTACCCACTTTCAGCTCAATCTTATTCTTTTCCGCCCATTCGCTGGCGATTTCATAGGCACGTTTTACGGTAGCGAAGTTTTTCTGAAGCAACATTTCTTTCTTCGCGAATTTCTTCTTAATCGCTTCGTCCAGAGAGGCCGTTCCTCCGGATGCCACGAACTTTTTCCCGAATCGCTCTTGCAGCGCGCCGTCCAGGGCTTCCATGGAGACGCATTTAGTAATTCCGGCCACGGAGCCGATCATGGTCATATTGGTCGACAGTTCCGTTCCCGCGATCTCGATGGCGAGTTCCGTTCCGGCGATATAAAAGACCGCGACATTCAAATCCTTCAGTCGCTGAATATCTTCTTCAGACAGGAGATTCTGCGCCGAGTTGATAATAACGATGCCACCTTCCTTGATGCCGGAATAAAACGGCATCGTGTAGCTCTTCCCCATGGTGATGACCTGGGGATGGAACACTTGAATCACATCCGGGAACACCAACTCGCCGCGATCGTAGATCCGTTCGATACCGATTCGGCAATAGCTTTCCGCGGGAGCCATGCGCTTTTCCGCACCAAAGAACGGATTCGAGATTGAAAACTTCCCGTCCCGGTTGGCCGCCATAGCCATCACATGGGCTGCAGTGACGGCTCCTTGACCGCCGAGTCCGGACATTCGGATATTGAGTCTCTTCTTAATCATGGACGACCTCCGATTCTTTAGGCCTTCCCAGCCAATTGCTTGGCCGCAGCCTTCCGCTCTTTGTCTTTTGCAGCCAGTTCCGCCAGCAGTTGCTTGGCCGGTTCGCTGACATATTCTTTATAGGCAAACCGCTCAGTCGGCTTTTCAGAATCGCGCATTTCTTGGAGGCCTTCCATGCTGTTTTTGCCAATTTCCAGAATGCAAGGCGTGTACAGCTGGATATAGGTCGGACCGATTTCGCGGGCGATTAACACCGAGTTCCGAATGACTTTCTCAACGAGCGATGGTTTGCTCACGGTGCAGTTCACGACATAGTGGCAACCGGACTCTCGTGCGATTTCCGGGAGGCGAACCTTGTCGAAGAGCTTTCCAACCGGAGCCATCTTTGCCACGAAGCCCTTCTGCATTAAACCGCTTTCCTGTCCACCAGTGTTGGCGTACAGCTCGTTGTCAAAGCAGATGGTGGTGAATTTTTCCTGGCGAAACCAAGCCTGCAAGGTCATATCAAGCCCGATGTCGACCGTTGCGCCATCACCAGCTAGGACAACCACGTCTTTGACTCGATCGGGGAAACGAACGCTCAGGGCTCGTTTCAAGCCGGAGGCAATCGCATTCTGGTTGCCGAAAAGAGAGTGAATGTTGTGCACGGCTACCATGGGAAACACCAGGCTGGTGCAGCCCGTGGAGCCTACCATGACCGTGTCCTCAGGATTAGGGAGAGATGCCAGGATATAACGGAAAGCCATTGATTCAGGGCAGCCGGCGCACAAGGAGTGCTGTTCAATCAACTCCTTCGATGTGCCGATGTCTTTCCACCCACGGTCTTCTTTGCCATAGGTCGCACTCTGGACCAAATCCTGGTAATCCGATGGCATGATGTCATATAGATCCGGCGAAATTTTGATTCGCTCTTTGCTCATGTATGCCTCCTCACGGCGTGTCTATCTGGATAATTGATCGCTCAGTTCTCTGCTCCACGGAAGAAGCAAGCTCAGCTACCTCTGCCAGCGAGTGACTCGGAACGCAACCCAAGTGCCGTCTTAATCTCGGACACAATGATTTCCGGTGGCATGGTCATGCCGCCACAGACGTGTGGTCCAGCGTGGACCCGCTCGCTGTTGGGAATGGTCGCCTTAATCTCTTTCGCCAACCAGCCCGTCACATTAAATTCCGGGACAAAGATGTGCTTGGCATTCTTCGTCGCTTCACGAATCTCCTCTCCAGGCCATGGCCTGAGAGACTTGACCTTCACGAGCCCGCAACGGACGCCTTCATCCTCCAAAAGGCGAATGGCTTCGCGTCCTTGTGACACGGCAGTGCCGGATGCAACGATCATGACCTCGGCGTCGGCATTTTCGGTGTCGATCAAGCCATCCAGCCAATGAATGGTGTGCTTTCTCGACCGTTCTACGGCAGCCCAGACTTCCTGCTGCCAGCTGGCATGGGTCGCATAGCTGATGTAGTTGCTTTTCATGACAAACGGGTCCCGCATCATACGAACCGGCGGGCATTCCATGTCCATGCAGGGTACTGGAGAACGGTAAGGATCGTAGGGTGGTAGGCACATATCGGTAGGGGTGAGGTTGACCACGTCTTTGGTGTGGGTCACAAAGAATCCGTCACAGCATAGTGCGAGGGGTAAATGGACATCCGGCTCTTCCGAGACCATGTAACCCTTCAGAATCCAGTCAAAAAAGTCTTGAGCTGTTTCTGCATGCCAGACCAGCATGCCGGTATTCAAGAGGTAGGCAATCTCTAACGTGTCCGGCTGAATCGACAGGGGCGAGTTGATTCCGCGGCAGGTGACGATCATTTGGATCGGAAGTCTGGCGCCCGCCCACATCGGGAAGTTCTCCATTGCCCGCATGGTGCCTGGTCCTGCGGTCGTGGTGAACACCCGTGCGCCACCGAAAGCCGCTCCTGCGCATTGCGACATCACGGCGAATTCGCTCTCTCCCCGGAAGTAGTCCCCAATGTATCCCTCGGCAAACAATTCGCCGATGAGGGCTGCCGCTTCGCTTTGTGGGGTAATGGGGTAGGCGATCATCACGTCGCAGCTTGCACGGCGGATCGCTTCCTTAATGACCTCGCTTCCCGTATAGAAGGAAGGTTTTCGAGGTGCCTCATTCAGCATTTTCCAAGGATCAGTGTAGGTCTGGCCCTTTTTATTTTGTGTCCCGATGTGGGATTTCGTTTCCGCCATGGACTCGGCCTCCTTTCAATCGTTGTCAGTGCTTCAAATGGTTAGTTCGAAGCGCCGGTCTTGGCTGCTGCCAGCCTTGGTTTAACGGTCCCTTTCAGTTTGCGAATCCATTCGCCCAGCTTCAGGATTTTTTCGACAGTGGCGTCCCTGAAGGAGAGCATGGCATCTTCATGTCCGGCCTGGGCGCACATTGCGACGGTATAGCAGGAGGTGCCGCCACGGATGATTTTCAGCGACAGGTTTGCCTGATGGCAGTGCACTCCAATAAACATGCAGCAATCGATCTTGTTATGCCAGATGGTCAGATTGGGGTGGTTCGGGTTAATTTCGACTTCGGGATTGATCTTGGGATACTTAGGGCGGTAGTCCGGCATCGGGATCAGCATCGGCTTTTGGCCAGGCTGTACGCATTCCTTCAAAGTTTCAAAGAGGCTTCGAACTGCCGCGGCCTTTTTGGCCGCCTTTTCGTTCCATGCCCACAGAACGAGCGGGCCAGGGAAAATAGTTGGGACTTGTGCCGTGAGGAACTGGCGTGCCGCCTCTTCGTAGGCTTTTTCTTCCGGAACGATCACGCCGTTGATATGAGCTTCGCCAGGGTTGGGGAGATAAATCCCCATCGAGGCTGCGGCCGGTGGCAGGAAGTGTTCAGGGCCTGGTAACACGCGATACTGAGTCATTCGAACCTGCTCTCTTTTTGGGGTTAACAAACTTGGAGAAGGGACACCATCGGTTAAAGCGTGGAGTCAACGCACTGTATGCTTTCTCGATGTTTTTCTGCAACACAGCAGAAGGCCCACTCTGGGGAAATTTAGGGCCAGCACGTCTGAAGGCACTTAGGTCTTTTGAACTACAGGAGATGCGCCCGCACAAACGGCGCTAAGTGCGCATTATAGGTGGCAATCTTTTGCGTTGTCAATCTAGGGGGCGCTGCTGATTTGAGCCTAGGCCGTGCCTTGGCGGCGACTGGCCGTGAGAGATCGCAAGGGGAAGAGTGAGCAGCCGCAAAGGTGCTGCGAGATGGTGCAGTAGAGGTGAGTTATGTGGAAGGCGGTGTCGAAGGCAAAACCTGATGGAAGGGATGGACTTCAATGCGTTCAAAAATTCCGTGGACCATGTATGGATCTTCCGCGGCAAATTTTTGGGCTTCTTCGAGGGAGGAGGCCTCAATGATGATGAGACTGCCGGCTTGATCGGTAAACGGTCCAGCCAGCAGCACCCTCCCCTGGCGATTGAGCGGCTCAAGGTTGGCAAGGTGTGCGGGGCGGTGAATTTTCCGCTTGGCTTGGCCTTCAGGGCCGTCGAAGCCGAGAATCACGAATTTCATCACGAATCAATCGTCTCTTTCCGATGCGGTTGTTTCATCTAAAGGGTGGCGGTCCTTGTAGCCGCAAGACGTCTCATGCCACCACCGAATCTCATCCTCGCCAAACTTCCAACAGAGATAAACGATTCGGCCGTCATGTTTATAGGGGAAATCGCAGAGGCCCAGGTCGACATCTTTAACCACCACGCCAAGCTCGTGAATCGCCTGCAGATTGCCGCTGATTTCATGCAGGGCCTGAATGTAAGTTGCCCCGACCGAGCTGCCGCCACCGAGCGAGGCGTTCGCGCTCGCCTTCTGGATCTCATTCTTCGTGTTCGCGATGACGGTTTTGGCTCGACGGACGGTTGTAAATCGTTGATTCAGTTGGGGGAGAAGTTCATTCGCCTCGGCCAATGTGAATATGCGATCGGGTGTGTCGTGATCTGATTTCGCCATGCGTGTGTCCCGCGGAATCTTTAACACAACACCTGTTCGGCTGCAACCGAGGGTGAGAGGTCTCCATGGGGAGGAGGCGCAAGGGCTCGCGCGAAAGTGTGGGTGTTGCGCTCGCCACCCCTCAGCAGGGCAACGTGGAGGGACCTTTAATATTGACAATGTGTCGGTTGGACGCTAATATCAAGCTAACTTCGCGCTCTATACAACAAGTATTACCTCTGTACATCAGCTCCCGAGACCCATCTCAATCGTAAAATATCCCAGGGCGGTGCAGCGTCGAGTGTTGAAGAGTGGGTTACTTTCGTTTCTGCAAAATCTCAATCGTAAACGCCTTCATCTAAAGCGATCCTGCCATAACACAACCAAACAGGTTGACATCCAGACCATCACTTCCGTGAATTCGTTCATGAGTACTAAATCGTATGTCTCATTTTGGGGAGCTATCGGGTTGAGAGCCTGATAGGGAAGAGGTATGACACAGGTTAAAGGGGAAGTTATGCATCTCGCGGAACTCAAACAGAAGTCGATTGCCGACCTGAATGACGTCGCGCGAGACTTAAAGATTGAGGGTGCGGCAAACCTTCGCAAGCAGGAACTCATCTTCGCCATTTTGCAGGCGCAGACTGAGAAAAATGGGGTGGTATTCGGCGAAGGTGTATTGGAGACCCTCCCAGACGGGTTCGGATTCCTCCGTGCTCCAGACTCAAATTATCTGCCAGGGCCTGACGATATCTACATTTCCCCATCACAGATCCGCCGATTTAATCTCAGAACAGGCGATATTGTGTCTGGGCAAATCCGTCCGCCCAAGGAGAGCGAGCGATACTTCGCCTTGCTCAAGGTGGAAAAGGTCAACTATGAAGATCCGGAAGTCGCGCGTGACAAGATCCTCTTTGATAACCTCACGCCGCTGTATCCGGAGGAACGGATCAACCTCGAGTTCGATCGTGAAGAATACTGCACGCGTGTCATGGACCTTACCACCCCGATCGGGAAGGGCCAGCGGGGCTTGATTGTGGCGGCTCCCCGAACCGGAAAGACCATGCTCTTGCAGGCCATCGCCCGAGCCATTCTTAAGAACCATAAAGAAGTTACGCTGATCGTTTTGCTGATCGATGAACGTCCGGAGGAAGTCACGGACTGGCAGCGACAGGTGAAAGCGGAGGTTATCAGCTCGACATTCGATGAGCCGGCTCAGCGGCATGCCCAAGTGGCGGAAATGGTATTGGAGAAAGCGAAGCGACTTGTTGAGCATAAGAAAGATGTGGTGATTCTGCTCGATAGCATCACACGGTTGGCACGCGCCTATAATACGATCGCTCCCCCCAGCGGCAAGGTGCTTTCGGGCGGTCTGGACTCCAATGCCCTACAGCGGCCGAAGCGATTTTTCGGTGCGGCTAGAAACATCGAAAATGGCGGCAGCTTGACCATCATGGCGACGGCTCTGATCGATACGGGAAGCCGCATGGACGACGTGATTTTCGAAGAGTTTAAGGGAACCGGCAATATGGAAGTACATTTGGATCGGCGGTTGGCCGACAAGCGTCTCTTCCCGGCGATCGATATCAGCCAATCCGGTACCCGCAAGGAAGAGTTGCTGGTTGACCGCGATCGTTTGAACAAGATGTGGATCCTGCGAAAGGTCTTGAGCCCGTTGGGTACAATGGAAGCGATGGAATTCCTAATGGACAAGATCGGTGGAACCAAAACCAATCAAGAGTTTTTACAATCTATGAATCGGTAGGTTGCCGCTTGCCAGTGTGGGTGCCTCCAGTGTAAAGTCGTGCACCCTGGCGAACAACACCAAGCGAGTCAATGAATCAAGGGCAGCAGAGGAGCAGGCATGCAAAAGGGAATTCATCCAGTCTACCGTGAAGCAACTGTGCATTGCGCTTGCGGGAATACGTTCAAGACGCGTTCGACCATCGGAGACATCAAAGTCGACATTTGTGCTGGATGCCATCCGTTCTTTACGGGTACCCAGAAGATTGTCGATACCGAAGGGCGTGTCGAACGGTTCAAGAAGAAGTACGCCAAAAAAGAAAAGTAGGCCCAGTCAGGACATCACGGAGACCCTGCTTCCTTTTGGGGCAGGGTCTCTTGTTTTTTGGGGATGTTGCGGGCGCAGGCCGGAATGAGCGGAATATGGAAGACGGGTTGATCAAAAAGTGGGAGGGGATGGCCGCACGGTTTCAGGAGCTGACGAATCAGCTGATGGACCCGACTGTTCTCAATCAACCGGGCATGATTCATAAGCTCAACAAGGAGCGGACGGAGTTAGAGGAGCCGGCGCAGCACTTTGTGGCCTACCGAGAGCTAAAAAAACAACTCGAGGACGTGGCTGTGCTACTGCAGGACCCCTCGACGGGCGCCGATATGAAGCAGCTGTTTGCCGAGGAAAGCCAGCAGCTCAATCAGCAGGTACTAGATCTTGAGAGCCTCGCCAAGGATTTCTTGACGCCAAAAGATCCGCGCGACGAGAAGAACGTCTTTCTGGAAATCCGGGCGGGAACAGGGGGAGATGAAGCGGCGCTGTTTGCGGGGGATCTCTTTCGGATGTACCTCAAATATGCCGAGCGTAACCGCCTCCGCCTGGAAGTCGTCGACGCTTCCGAGACCGGTATTGGCGGCTATCGGGAAGTGATCGCGTTGTTGGAGGGGAAGGGCGCGTTCGGGCGTCTCAGATACGAAAGCGGCGTGCATCGTGTCCAACGGGTTCCCACTACGGAGGCCAGCGGGAGAATCCATACGTCCACCGTGACGGTGGCGGTGATGCCGGAAGTCGATGAGGTCGACGTGCACATCGATCCGAAAGACTTACGTATCGACACCTTTTGTTCGTCGGGCGCGGGTGGGCAAAGTGTCAATACGACCTACTCCGCGGTTCGCATTACGCACATCCCGACGGGGGTCGTGGTCAGCTGCCAAGATGAGCGGTCACAGCTCAAAAACCGCACCAAGGCTATGCGGACGCTGCGCGCGAGAATTGTCGAGGCTGAGCGAGAAAAGCAGGAGGCGGCGATCGCACAAGATCGGAAGTCTCAGGTCGGGACCGGGGACCGGAGCGAAAAGATCCGCACCTACAACTTCCCGCAAAATCGTGTGACCGATCATCGTATCGGATTGACGGTACATAAGCTTGATCAGGTGTTGGCTGGTGACTTGGAAGAGATCGTCCAAGCGCTGCGCGCGCACTATGAACACCTGGCCAGCCTGGAGGCGAAATGAGCGGCGTCCCGCGCGCCGCCGTCGCGGTTGCCATGCCAACCATACGCGTCGTATCGGAGGAAGCTGAACGCCGCCTGACTGATGCGGGCATCGATCAGCCGGCCTTGGAGGCCGCCTGGTTGTTAGAGCACGCGCTGGGCCTCTCGCCGCTGATGCAGCGTGTGCAGGCGGATCATGAATTGACTGATGCAGAATGTGAATGTGCTCGAGCCTTGGTCGCGCGTCGGACCCGTCGTGAACCGTTGCAATATGTCCTCGGTACGCAAGAGTTCTGTGGACGAGAATTTCAGGTGACCCCCGCGGTTCTGATCCCACGTCCGGAAAGTGCCCTATTGGTCGCAGAGGCAGTTCGTCGTTGTGCCGATCATCCAGCCGCCACCATCGTGGATGTGGGAACTGGGTCCGGTTGTCTGGCTGTGTCCGTGGCGCTGGCATTGCCCCACGCGCGCGTGGTCGCTATCGATGTATCGGCAGAGGCCCTGGCCGTCGCGCAACGCAATATGGTTCAACACGGATGCGATGCGCGCATTGATTGTCTTCAGGGGGACCTTCTGGCCCCGATTGACGCTCCCGCCTGGCGGCACAAGATTGATGTGATGGTGTCCAATCCTCCCTATATTGCCGATGGAGATCTCGCCACGCTTCAACCGGAGGTCGGGTGCTTTGAGCCGCGATTGGCATTGGCCGGAGGTCCGGATGGCATGGGTGTCCATCGGCGGCTCCTCCAGCAGGCGCCGAGCTATCTGAAGACCGGTGGTGCACTGCTGATGGAAGTCGGGCTCGGGCAAGCTGCTGCCGTCTGCCGACTCGCAGAGGAGAGCGGGTGGTTTCAGACCGCTGCGGTCTTGCAGGATGAGGCCGGAATCGCGCGAGTCGTCTGTTTTGAGAAAAATGAATCGCATGTGGAGCCTGTCGCGAGTGACCACTGAGAGGGGCAAGGACTCGATCCCGACGAGACAGGCGGACTGAAACCTATGGATCAGATCATTATTCATGGTGGGCGCCGGCTGAAAGGTGAGGTCCGCACCAGCGGGGCGAAAAATGCGGCCTTGCCGATTCTCGCCTCGACGATTCTTGGCGGGGGCGAGTGTGTGCTGTCGAACATGCCGAGCGTGGTGGACGTGCTCACCATGGGCAAGTTGCTCCGCATGTTGGGCATTGCCGTAGCTCAAGAGGGGGAGCACACGGTGGTCGATGCGCAGATCATCGCGTCGACAGAGGCTCCCTATGATTTAGTTCGGACGATGCGGGCGTCGGTGTTGGTGTTGGGCCCGCTGGTGGCTCGAATGGGGGAGGCGAAGGTGTCGCTTCCCGGAGGGTGCGCCATCGGCTCACGTCCGGTCAATTTTCATCTAGCCGGCCTGGAGAAGATGGGGGCGACCGTCGAAATCGAGCATGGCTACATCAAGGCCACGGCCCGTCGTTTGCGGGGAAGCCGCATTTATTTCGATACCCCGAGTGTGACCGGCACCGAGAACCTCATGATGGCAGCGGTACTGGCTGAGGGGACTACGGTCCTTGAGAACGCTGCAAAGGAACCGGAAATCAGCGACCTAGCCGCATTCCTCGTCAAACGCGGGGCACGTATTGCCGGCGCGGGGACGGATATGATCACGATCGAAGGGGTGACGGAATTACACGGGGCCGATCATGACGTTATCCCTGATCGCATCGAAGCCGGGACCTACCTTGTGGCTGGTGCGATTACCGGAGGGGAGATCTCGGTCAAGCGTTGCCGTCCTGAGCACATGGAGCCCTTGCTGGTGAAATTGCGGGAGAGCGGCGTGGAGTTGGCGGAAGAGGGCGACCGGGTCCATCTCAAGGTGACCGGACGTCTGAAAGGAACGAATGTTCGAACCAGCCCGCATCCCGGCTTCCCGACCGATATGCAGGCTCAGTTTGTGGCCCTGATGGCCGTCGCCGAAGGGACGAGCGTGGTGACCGAAACGATTTTCGAAAGCCGGTTCATGCATGTGGAAGAATTACGTCGCATGGGCGCGGAGATTCGCGTGGAGGGCAATCGCGTGGTGATTACGGGCAGAGAGGGGTTGACGGGCGCTCCGGTGATGGCGTCGGATCTCCGGGCCAGCGCCGGTCTGATCGTGGCCGGTCTCGCCGCCGAAGGCATTACCGAAGTGTCCCGTGTGTATCACCTTGATCGAGGCTACGAACGGCTTGAGGACAAACTGAAAGCCTTGGGGGCGAGCATTGAGCGGAGGAAAGGGAAGTGACCGTGAGGGGGAGGAGATCCGTGGAGGCACGACCGAAGGGTCTGACGATCGCGCTGTCGAAGGGAAAATTACTTGGCCCGGTGCTGCAATTGATGAAGCAGGCGGGGTATGACAGTCCCGGTCTCTCCACCGAGAGCCGAAAGCTGGTCTTCGACTGTGCCGGCAACGATGCGCGATTTCTGATCGTCAGGCCGACCGATGTGCCGACCTATGTCGAGCATGGGGCGGCCGACGTCGGGGTGGTGGGGAAGGACGTGTTGCTGGAGCAGGGGAGCGATGTCTACGAGCCGTTGGATTTGAAGGTTGGAGCGTGTAGAATCTCGGTCGCCGCGTTGCAGGGCCAACCGTCGCCGGACCGTTGGTCGTCCAAGATCCGTGTGGCGACAAAGTATCCCAACGTCACCGAACGCTATTTCAACCAGCGCGGAGTGCCGGTCGAGATTGTCAAATTGTATGGGTCAATCGAACTGGCTCCCCTGGTCGGTTTGGCCGATCGCATCGTTGATCTGGTTGAAACGGGGAGTACCTTGAGGGCCCATGATCTGGCAGAGGTGGAGGTGATCACCCAGTCCACCGCCCGCTTGATCGTGAATCGGGCCAGTCTCAAGTTAAAACATGCACCCTTAAAGGCGTTGATCGAACGGCTGCGTGAGGCTGTAGGGGCCGAATAGTGCTCCGGGCTGTCCCACGCAGCTAGCTGCGGTGGATTGAGGACGAGCCGCCATCAAGATTGTATGGGGCGGCAGGACGGAAGTCATGACCATTTACGCGAGTACCGACCGAGGGTTTGCCGCCGCGTTGCGGAAAATCGCGACCCGTTCGCGGTCGCAGGGGGCTACGGTCGAAAAAAGCGTCCGCACGATTCTCCAGGCTGTTGAGCGTGGTGGGGATCGAGCGGTCCTGCGCTATACCAAGAAGTTCGACCGGCTCGCCTTGAAGGTGGACCAAGTTCGCGTCACGCCCGAAGAAGTCAAGGACGCGTATTACCACATTCGCAAGGATGAGGGAGATTCGCTCCGATATGCGGCGGAACGGGTCCGTCAGTTCCACGAACGCCAGCGCACCAAGACCTGGATGTATCAGGAACAGAACGCGACGCTCGGCCAGACAGTCACGCCGCTCGATGCCGTTGGCGTGTACGTCCCGGGTGGTAAGGCGGTGTATCCCTCGTCGGTGCTCATGTGCGCTATCCCTGCGAAAGTGGCCGGTGTTCGGCGTATCGTCATGTGTACGCCGACTCCGAAAGGGGAGATCAACCCCTATTTGTTGGTCGCGGCGGATATTGCCGGCGTCGACGAAATTTATCGAGTCGGTGGGGTGCAGGCCATCGGTGCCATGGCATTCGGGACGAAGACGATTGCCAAAGTCGATAAAATTGTCGGCCCCGGCAATATGTATGTCGCCACCGCCAAACGTTTGCTGTACGGCACCGTGGGCATCGATATGGTGGCCGGACCGAGCGAGTTGTTGGTCGTGGCCGATGATGACGCGAAACCGGCGCATGTGGCGGCCGACTTGCTCTGTGAAGCCGAACATGACGAGGATGCGCAGGTGTACCTCGTGACGACGTCGGCATCCTTGGCCAAAGAAGTGGTGCGGTTGATCCAGGTGCAACTGAAGGGGCTGCAGCGGGAGAAAATCGCCGCGAAGTCGATTGCGCGGCATTTTGCCGCGTTTGTTGTTCCCACAATGGACGAGGCCATCGAGGTTGCAAACCAGATTGCACCCGAGCATCTCACCCTGTCCGTTGATCGGCCCTTCGATTATCTGGAGCAGGTTCGCCACGCCGGCGCGTTGTTTTTAGGCCGCTACACGCCGCCTGCCGTGGCGGACTATGTGGCCGGCCCTAACCATGTGTTGCCAACCGGAGCGACGGCCCGCTTCTTTTCTCCGCTCTCCGTCAACGACTATGTGAAGGTCAGCAACATCGTGCATTACACGAAAGAAGAGTTGACGAAAGCCAAGGATCACATCGTCCGACTGGCGCATATCGAAGGCTTCGATGCGCATGCCAAATCAGCCCAAAGCAGGTTCTCATGAAAAAGATCGATGCCCCGAGACACGCTGCACTTCATCGTGCCACGAAGGAGACCGATATCCGCGTCGAGTGGGTGCTGGACGGGAGCGGACGCGGCCAGATCGACACCTCCATCCGGTTCTTCGATCATATGTTGGAACTGTTAGCCAAACATGGGTTCTTCGATCTCACGATTCAGGCCAAAGGCGATATCGACATCGACGAGCACCATACGGTGGAAGACGTCGGTATCACGATGGGTAAGGCGTTGCATCAAGCCCTGGGCGAGAAGGCAGGGATCAAGCGATTCGGGTGGGCCTCGGTGCCGCTGGATGAAACGCTTGCGCAGGTCACGGTCGATCTCAGCGGGCGGCCATACCTGGTGTATAACGTCACGCTGCCCGATCGAAAAATCAAAACGTTCGACCTGGGCCTGTTTGAGGATTTTTTTCAGGCGTTCGTGACCCACGGGGGGCTCAATCTTCACGTCAATCTTCAGTATGGGCGCAATCCCCATCACATCATGGAAGCCATCTTCAAGGCGTTGGCGCGGGCGTTGGATCAGGCCACCATGGTGGAAGAGCGATTGTCGGGGACGGTCCTCTCGACCAAGGGCAGTCTCTAGCCGGCTCAGGGGGCCGGCCAGGGTCCCACCATCGCGTGGTGTTCAGGGCTTCATCGGACCTCGTCGAAAGCAATCATGATCGCCATCATTGATTACGGCATGGGTAATTTACGGAGCGTCTCCAAGGCCTTCGAGTCTGTGGGGCATCAGGCCGTCGTGACGCGCGATCCCCGCGCCATTGCGAATGCCAGCCATGTCGTATTGCCCGGCGTGGGGGCGTTCGGCGATTGCATGGCGAATCTCGAACGGTATGAGTTAATCCCGCCCATTCAGTCGGCGATTCAGTCCGGAAAGCCCTTTCTGGGCATTTGCCTGGGGCTACAGTTGCTTTTCACGGAGAGCGAAGAGTTTGGGATCCACAAGGGCCTTGGCCTCATTCCTGGCCGCGTCAAAAAGTTTTCGTTGGATCCGTCGCTGAAGGTTCCGCATATGGGGTGGAATGAAATTCAGGTTGTGCGGCCTGCTCCCCCGTTGGCTGGAATCGCGCCAGGGAGCTATTGCTACTTCGTACATTCCTACTACGTTGAACCGGCGGATCCGACGGTCATTGCAACCATGACTGAGTATGGAAAACCGTTTGCTTCGGCGGTCTGGAAAGATAATGTGGTGGCCTGCCAGTTTCATCCTGAAAAAAGCCAAGCGGTTGGCCTGCAGGTAATCAAGAATTTTGGGGCTTGGACGTGAGCCCCTTGGTGGTTCGCTGTCTGCCGGCCTTGCTGGTGGTTCTGCTGATGACCGGTTGCAGTGGGACAAAGGTGACGAGTAAGGCTTCTGCCCAAGCAGAAAAATACCCTGTCCGTACGATCGTACTCATTCCGTTTGCCACCATGGCGACGCCGCAGATCGTTGATGCCAGCGGCCCGGCCTTTCCCGTGCCTTCCGGAGCGCGACGCTCCGATATGTCTGTGAGCGGGGCCCCGACGACCGATCAATACGTGCGGCGGACACAGGTGGTCCCGCCGGCCGCCGGTGAAAAAATCACCGAATTGTTGTGGGCAAAGTTGAAAGCCAAGCCAGGGCTGCGCGTGCTCTCACCGAATGAGGCCAGGGTTGCGGCGCGAGACCTTGCGGGTGGGGGGACGACTGAGCCGCTGTCCGCGCATAAAATCGCTCAGCGGCTCGGTGCCGATGCGGCGTTGAGCGGCAAGGTGTTGGTCTATCAAGAACGCGTCGGGAGCCGTCTCGGAGCGGATCCGCCCGCAGCGGTGGGATTCGAGGTGAAGCTCGTGGCGTCGGACGGTATGGTGCTGTGGGAGGGCAATTATTACGAAAAGCAGCGGCCCATGACCGAAGATTTTGTCGGGTTCATTCAACGATCCGGAGTGTTTGTCACTGCGGATGAGTTGGCGGCCTATGGAGCCGCCGAATTGGCCGACGTCTTTCCCTACGGTGGCACAGGGGGCGGCGCGCACTAGCTGATTTATGACAGGTGTATGCATGCGTGTGATTCCGGCGATTGATCTGAAAGACGGCCGCTGTGTGCGGTTACGACAGGGTGATATGGCTGCTGAAACCGTGTATTCGGAGGACGTGCCCTCCGTCGCGCGCCGTTGGCAGGAGCAGGGGGCCGATCTCATTCACGTCGTCGACCTGAACGGTGCGGTCGATGGTGAACCGAAGAATCTGCCGCAGATCGAAGCGGTGATGAAGACCGTGAGTGTGAAGGTGCAAGTCGGCGGTGGGATCAGGACCATCGAAACGGTGAGGAAATATCTCCAGGCGGGAGTGGCCAGAGTCGTGCTTGGAACGGCAGCTCTCACGGATCGGGAATTTCTGGCTCAGGCCTGTCGTGAGTTTCCCCGTCGGATTCTCTTGGGGCTGGATGCGCGGGACGGCAAGGTGGCGGTCAAGGGATGGACCACGGTTTCGGAGACCAGGGCGATCGATTTGCTCACGGAGCTGGCGGTCCATGAATTGGGTGCCGTCATCTATACGGACATTGCTCGAGACGGCATGCTGAATGGGCCGAATCTGGTTGCGTTGCGGGAGGTGGTGGAGCGTTCCTCGTGGCCTGTCATCGCTTCAGGCGGCATCACGCGGGTGGAGGACTTGCAGGCCGTGCAGGCGCTTGGTCCGCGTGTCGAGGGGGCCATTGTCGGGAAGGCCCTGTATGACGGCAAGTTGGACTATCGCGCCGCCCTGAGCGTTCTCGGTCGGGCCTAACGGAAGCACGGTGGGAAGCGTGCGGCGAGCGTTCGCCCCACGTCCCCTATCTGAAGGATCAGGATGTTGACCAAACGCATCATTCCCTGCCTGGACGTTAAGGATGGTCGGGTCGTCAAAGGCGTCAGCTTTGTCAATTTGCGCGACGCCGGGGATCCCGTGGAAGTGGCGGCCATTTACGACCGTGAAGGCGCGGATGAATTGTGCTTCCTGGATATCACCGCGTCGCACGAAAACCGTAAAACCATTATTGATGTGGTTGAACAGACGGCGGCCAGGGTATTCATGCCGGTCACGGTGGGCGGCGGCGTGCGCACGCTCGATGATATCCGCGCGTTGCTCAATGCCGGTGCCGACAAAGTCAGCATCAACACGACGGCCGTTCAGCAGCCGGAGTTTGTTCGTGAAGCTGCGCAACGGTTCGGCACCCAGTGCATCGTCGTGGCCATCGATGCCAAGCGGCAGGAAGCCGGCGGACAGTGGCAGGTCTATACACATGGTGGGCGGAAGGCGACCGGATTGGATGCGGTGGAGTGGGCCCAGCGCATGGAAGGCTATGGGGCTGGGGAAATCCTTCTGACCAGCATGGATCAGGACGGTCGGCAGAATGGCTACGACTTGGCGCTGACGGCTGCCGTGTCGGCGCGTCTCTCGATTCCGGTAATCGCGTCCGGAGGGGTGGGTACCCTCGAGCATTTATATGATGGGCTCGTGAAGGGAAAGGCTGATGCGGTGCTGGCCGCCTCGATTTTCCACTATCGGACGCATACGATTCAGCAAGCGAAGACCTATTTGCGTGAGCGTGGGGTGCCGGTTCGGCTGGAGACCATACTGCAGGAGCAGACGCGATGACGAAGGACGGGCGGGAGCTGACGTTTGACGGGCAGGGATTGCTTCCTGCCGTGATTCAAGACTGGCTCGACGGGACGGTCTTGATGGTCGGGTACATGAACCAGGAGGCCATCACCAAGACACTCGAGACCAGGTCCGTCCACTTTTGGAGTCGCTCACGCCGAATACTGTGGCGGAAGGGAGAGTCGTCCGGTCATGTTCTTCGGGTGAAGGACCTGTTTGTCGATTGCGATCGTGACACGATTCTCGTGAAGGCAGAACCGGTTGGGCCCACCTGTCATACCGGCGAGCGCGCCTGTTTTTTTTCCAGAATGACGGAGCAGGGGCAGGCCGGCGAGGAGAAGACGCAGGATGCCGGCGGCGGCATTCTGGAACGTCTGTATCAGACGGTCTTGCAGCGGAAAGCCCATCCTCAGCCGGATTCATACGTCTCGAAACTGTTGCAGGGCGGAGCTGACCGGATTCTGAAAAAGGTGGCTGAAGAGGCCGGGGAAGTAATCATTGCCGCCAAGAACCGGAAGCGAGAGGAGATCATCTACGAAACCGCCGATCTGCTGTTTCACACGCTGCTGGTGCTCGGATACCACGACGTGACGCTCGGCGAGGTCTATCGTGAGTTAGGCGACCGGTTTGGGAAGTCCGGGATTCGTCCGGAATCGGGAGGGAAGGCTGGTGGATAACTGCATTTTTTGTCGCATTGTGGCGGGGACCATTCCGGCCAACATTGTCTTCCAGGATGAGCAGGTGCTGGCGTTCGAGGACATCAACGCTCAGGCCCCTGTCCACGTCCTGGTGATTCCTAAACGACATGTGGCAGCCGTTCAGAATTGCGGGGATGGGGATCAGGCGTTGCTGGGACAGCTCCTGTTGACCTGCGCGGAGGTGGCGCGGGCTCGAAAATTGACTGGCTCCGGATACCGTATCGTCACGAACACGGGGGCGGATAGTGGGCAGACCGTGTTTCATCTCCACCTGCATGTGCTCGGCGGCAGGCCCATGGCGTGGCCCCCGGGGTGAGCGGTTCGCCAACTCGATTGACACTTGTGCGGACCGTTTGTTAGGTTGAACGGTCAACTTTCAATCGCGTCGAAGGCATCCCACCGGGTATCCGACCGGTCGGATCCCTGCGGGCACTAGCGAGGACCGCCGTGGGCCAAGGCCTGATTTCGGACGACGTCATTAACCAAATCAGAGACCGAGTGGACATTGCGGAGATCGTGGGCCAACATGTGGCACTGACGCGGGCCGGGCAGAATCTCAAAGGCCTCTGTCCGTTCCATCAAGAGAAATCTCCCTCCTTCACCGTCAGTTCCTCGCGACAGATCTTCCATTGTTTCGGCTGCGGGGCCGGAGGCAATGTCTACACATTTCTCATGAAATTGACCGGAGCGGCCTTCCCCGAAATTGTGCGGGATCTGGGGCGAAAAGTTGGCGTGGATGTTCCGGAGTCGAGCGGGGGATATTCTACTGAGGCGCGCGCGCAACTGGGCCGACTGGAGCGTTTAAACGCCGCAGCGGGAGCCTGGTATCAGCGTATGTTGACCGAGGGCGAGGCGGGAACTCAAGCGCGCGCTTATCTCGAAAGTCGTGGCATTCAGAGCAGTACGTGTACCCAGTTTAGAATTGGCTATGCCCCGCCCGAATGGGATGGATTGACCAAGGCCATGCTCAAAGAAGGGTTCACCGCTGCGGATCTTGTGGCCGCCGGCCTCTCCATTCCGCGTGATCAAGGCGGTTCGCAGAAGGCAGGGGCGTCCGGGCATTATGATCGATTCCGCTCTCGCGTGATGTTCCCGATCGTCGATTTGCGCAAGCGGATTGTGGCATTCGGCGGGCGTGTTCTTGGAGAAGGCACGCCGAAATATTTGAACTCGCCCGAGACGCCGTTATTCAAGAAGGGGCACACGTTGTTCGCCCTGGAGGCGGCTCGCGATGCGGCAGGGCAGCAGCAGACGCTGATCATCGTCGAAGGGTATTTCGATGCGGTCGCGCTGCATCAAGCCGGGATCCGCCATGTGGCGGCTACGTTAGGCACCGCCTTGACCGCTGAGCATATTGCGGTGATCCGACGGTTCGCGTCGAATGTCGTGCTGCTGTTCGATCCGGATCAGGCGGGGGTGAGAGCCGCTCTGCGGACCTTGGATTTGTTCGTCAACAGCGGCCTCAGTGTGAAGGTCGTGTCGCTGCCGGAAGGCGACGATCCTGATACCTATGTCCGACAGTATGGCGCCGAGGGCTTTGCCGCCTTGCATCGCGCGGCACCCAGTCTGCTGGATTTTGCGGTGGAGCACAGTCTGCGCACGGCGGAAGCGGGCACGGTCGAAGATCGAATTCGAGCTGTCGATGCGGTGTTGCGCATTCTCCAGAAGAGTGCGCATCCCATCGAACGGGAAGAGCGAATTCGTCTGGTGGCCGAACGATTGGGACTGAGTCAGCAACGACTGATCGATCGGTATCCCGCCCTGGCGGCTCAGGATCAGCGAAGTCCCGAACGGGAGCGGAAGGCTCCTGCCCCGACCGGACCCTCGAAGTTGAAAGGGAATCCCGAGGAGCGTGATTTGGCCCACCTGCTCGTGCAGGGCAATTTATCGGCTCAAGATCTGGGACGATTATCGCCGGAGGCGTTTTCGGTGCCGGTCTATCGTCGGTTGATTCAGTGCGCCATGCAGCATCTTGGGCAAGATGGGCGGGTGTCGGTGCGGGATTTGCTGGACGCGCTCATTCACGATGAGGAGTGCGGCACGCTGATGTCTGAACTGTCGATGCTGGAGCAACATTATGATGATGTCCCGGCGCATATCGCCGGGTGTTTGGAAACGCTGGAGCGACGAGGCCGGGAACGAACCTTGGGGGCCTTGATTCAGGAGTTGAAAGCCGCGGAACGCGAGCGGCGGGACGATGATGTGCATCGCCTGAACAGATTGATTAACGATATGCGGATTCGGAAGGCCGGCTTGACGCCGGTTGCGCTGACGTCTGCGGTGAAGGAGTAGGTATGCCGAAACAAGAATTACTCGGCGAGGTGAAGAAGCTCATTAATCTCGGCAAAGAGAAGGGCTTTCTCACGTACGACGATCTTAACAGCACACTGCCGGCAGATGTCGTTTCGTCCGACCAGTTCAGTACCATCATGACCATGTTCGGTGAGATGGACATCGAAATTGTGGAGTCCGCCGAAACCGAACGTGCTCCGAAGGCGGCAGACAGCGACGACACCATCGAGGAAAGCGAAGAGGCGGATGCGTCGGAGGAGAACGAGAAAGAGATTGACCTCACCCCTGGGGCGCTCAGCCGTACCGACGACCCGGTCCGGCTCTACCTGAAAGAGATGGGGAGCGTGGCGCTGCTGAGCCGCGAGGGCGAGATTGAGATCGCCAAGCGTATTGAAGAGGGCAAGAAAGATATCGCAACCGTCGTCTACGGCTTGCCGATGACCCTGGAATTCGTCCTCAATCTGCGCGACCAACTCAAGAACGGCAAGATCGATGTGCGGGAGATTGTGCCGGTCGTTGAGACGGAAGAAGACTTTGAGGAAGAGGCCGTCGAAAAGGATTATGAGGAGCTGCGGGTCAAGACCCTGGATTCCTTGAACGCGGTTCGTAAAGTGTCGGCCTCGCTGAAGGACTTGTATGACAAGGCCCGTCACGTCGGCGCCGATCCCGAGAAGCAGAAGAAACTCCGCAAGCAGATCGACACCGTTCGCGGACAGGTCGTGGACAAGATGGAATCCGTCAACCTGCATGGCGTCCTGAAAGATCGGATGACGCAGCGGGTCCGCGACCTCAATCTACTGTTCCGCCAGGCTGAGCGCGAGGTGACGAGTTGCCAGCGCCGGTTGGGCGTCGGTGGCGAAGCGGGGGCTGAGTTGCTCCGCAAATTGTGTCGCACGCACAAAGATCTGTTGGCCGTCAAACGGAGAACCAGCCTGTCCGAAGAGGTGCTGCAAGACATCAAGAAGCACTATCAGGCGGCGAAAGGTCGAGTCCGCCAGTTGGAAGAGGAAGAGGCGCTGGTCTCTTCCGAGGAGATCAAGGATGCGGTCAAGCATCTGGACGTGGCGGAAGAAAAGGTCAAGCGCGGGAAGGCAGAGCTGGTGGAGGCGAATCTGCGTTTGGTCGTGAGTATCGCTAAAAAGTATACGAATCGCGGGTTGCAGTTCCTGGATTTGATTCAAGAAGGCAATATCGGCTTGATGAAGGCGGTCGACAAGTTCGAATACAAGCGTGGCTACAAGTTCAGCACCTATGCGACCTGGTGGATTCGGCAGGCGATTACTCGCGCGATTGCCGACCAGGCACGAACCATCCGGATTCCGGTGCATATGATCGAGACGATCAACAAGCTGATTCGGACCTCTCGGCATCTGGTGCAAAAGCTTGGACGCGAACCGACGCCGGAAGAGATCGCGGAGCGGATGGATTTGCCGCTGGATAAGGTGCGGAAGATTCTGAAAATCGCCCGTGAGCCGATTTCCCTCGAAACTCCGATCGGCGAGGAAGAAGACAGCCATCTCGGCGACTTTATCGAGGACAAGAAAGCCGTCTCGCCGTTGGAAGCCGCCATTCGGTATGATTTGCAGCGCCAAATCAACGGCGCATTGGAAACGCTCACCCCTCGGGAAGAGAAGGTCCTGCGCAAGCGATTTGGTATCGGCGAAGCCACCGATCATACGCTGGAGGAAGTGGGGCAGGATTTTGAAGTGACGCGTGAGCGTATCCGGCAGATTGAGGCAAAAGCCCTGCGGAAGCTCAGGCATCCGAGCCGAAGTAAAAAGTTGCGCAGTTTTGTCGAAAGTCTCTAGCGCCGAGTCCCGGGCCTTGTTTGACTCTACGCGAGTGGCAGCCTAGAATCATGCCGCTCGAGCCAAGGTGCCATGAAGCGAACTAAGGTTCGTGGAGTGGCCGGCAGGGTTGGGCCCATAGCTCAGGTGGTTAGAGCGGCTGACTCATAATCAGCTGGTCCTAGGTTCAAGTCCTAGTGGGCCCACCAGCCTGAGCATTCCCCGATCGTTTCGGCGCGAGGAGCGCCAGCGCGGCGCCGTCCTCAGCGATTCAGAAGGAGTCCGTTGAATCTACAGCTTTCCCCTCTCATTGAACTGCAGAAGCTTGATCTTCGTATCGCCGATTTGAAAGAACAGCGGCGAAGAATTCCCGAACGGCTGGAGGTGAGCGAGGCTCCGGTGCGCGACGTGAAACGAGTCTTGCAGGACGCCTCGACGTCCCTCGACGCTGTGAACAAGGAACGACGCAGCCACGAGAAGGACCTGGAGGCGCACGAAGACCGGATCGGCAAAATGAAAGACCGCGCCGCTCAATTGAAGACGAATCAGGAGTACCAGGCGCATCTCTTCGAAGTGGAGCTGGCCAATAAGAAGCGAGGTGAGTTCGAGGAGAAGATCCTGCTGGCCATGGAGCAGATCGAACAGACTCAGCGGACCATCACCGCGGCCCAGGCACAGCTGAAAGAATCGGAAGCGCTTTTCGTGAAAGAGAAGGCAGTGTGGGGCGAGAAGGATCGTGTGCTTGCGGCCGAGCTCGCCGAGTTGGAGAAGAAGCAGGCACAATTGTCCGGGCAGGTCGAAAAAGGGCTGTTCGCGCGATACAGCAAATTGAAGGCTATGCGCAAGGAGCCGGCCCTGGTATTGGTCAAAGACGGCATTTGCGTCGGCTGCCGGTTGCAGCTGCCTCCACAGCTGATCTCCCAAGTTAAACGGGGGGACGATGTGCACGCGTGCCCGTATTGCTATCGAATGTTGTATTGGGAAGGTGAGCCCGGCCTTGTGGAGAAGTCGGCCGTGCCGCATGACCAGGCCAAAGATCTCGAGGTCGGAGAGTCAGTCTAGCTGACGACGACTTCCCCCACCGTGACACCCGCAGCGTTCAATCGTTTCATGCCGCGATCCATGAGCCTCTCGCGTTTCTTCATCCGCTGTGCGGGGCATTAGCCCTCGGCCAGTACCTGTTGCGTCGTCTTGAAGTGCAGTTTGGCGACGGTTCCCAATCGGTCCCGTCCGTGTTTCTTTACGACCATGCGTCCGGCCAACGCTACTGCTGCTGAGGCGCCCTTCGGCAAGGTGGTATGCACCTCCTGGGAGAGTCGCTGAAGTCGCAGCAGAAAGTCCGCCCGGGCAAGAATGGACGCCGCTGCGACCGCGAGATCGGACTCCGCTTTTGTCCGTTGCACCAACCGAATCTGTTTCCCTTTCTCTTGTAGCGCTGCGAGAATCAACCGTTCATCCCCGAATTGATCCGCAATCGCAAGGTCGCAGTCGACCTGCTGCAGCAAATTTTCCAACGCTCGCGCGTGGCCCCAAGCTAAGAGTCGATTGAGGTTGTTGATCTTGGCGTAGAGCTCGTTGTAGCGCTGTGGCCCGATGGCGACGATGCTGTGCGGACAAAGCAGTCGGATGTCCGGCGCCATTTCCAGAATCCGTCCATCCGTAATTTTTTTACTGTCGCGTACCTGCATGAGGGCCAGGTCCTGTTCCGATGCCGGGGTGACGAAGACGGCGGCAATCACCAGCGGGCCGAAGTAGTCGCCCTTGCCGGATTCGTCGATGCCGATGCGATTTAGAGAGGAGAGTGTGGTAGTGCCAGGCACTCGGTGAAACTCCCAGTGGAAACGGGTAGGGCGGCGCGGTAATCTAGCAGAGCTTACAAATCGGGTCAATTTGCGGAGGCGTGTGATGGCGCATGAATGGAATGGGAATACTCGGCGGCAATTCAGAGCATTCTCACGGGGACCATGGCTGCTGTTCGGTATCCTGACCCTGTTGATCACAACAGGCTGTCAAACCAATCCCTACACCGGCCGGTGGCAGTTGATGATGATGCCAATGTCGCAAGAAGTGCAGATGGGCGCGCAGGCCTACGCCGACGTCAAGAGCGATCCCAAGATGAAGCCGTCGACCGACCCGCGAGAGATCGAACCGGTCAAACGGGTGGCAGCGAGAGTGATTGAGGCCGCTAAACGATCCAAATACAGCGAGATGGCGAATCAGTTTGAATGGGAAGTGACCGTCATCAAGGATGACAAGACGATGAACGCGTTTGCGTTGCCGGGCGGAAAGATCGCCGTGTATACCGGAATTTTCCCGGTGGCCAAGACGGAAGCAGGTCTCGCGGCCGTCATGGGCCATGAAGTCGTGCATGCGTTGGCCCGTCATGGCGGAGAGCGGATGAGTCAGAATACGCTGGCGCAGACGACTTTACAGGCGATCGGCATCGCGCTCGGGGTCAGCGGCGCCAATCCGGTTCTCTCGCAGGCGGGGATGGCGGCCTTGGGTGTCGGCGCGCAGGTCGGCGTGTTACTCCCGTTCAGCCGGAAGCACGAGTCGGAAGCAGACTATGTGGGCGTCTTGTTGGCGGCAGATGCCGGATATGACCCCCGAGAGGCGATCCAATTGTGGCAGAGAATGGGCGAGCTTTCCGGCGGAAAATCCTCGTCGGAGTTTATGTCCACACACCCGAGTCACGAAACCAGAATTCAACAGCTTGAGGAGTGGATGGGTGAGGCGATGCCGATTTACCAGTCCAAGCCACCAGCGCCCAACCACGAGTTGCCGCCGCTTCATTAGTCGCGACGGGGCACGGCTTGAATCCCTTCTCACCGGCCCGTATACTTTTCTCGCGCGCTGGGGGGACACGGGTGCTCGCTCGTCGAGCGTGCTCGACGGGAGGAAAGTCCGGACTCCAAGGGCAAGGACGCTGGATAACATCCAGGCGGAGCGATCCGACACCAGCACCACAGAAAACAAACCGCCGATGGCCGGTGTGAGCGACTTCGGTCACTCCATCGGCTCAGGTAAGGGTGAAACGGCGGGGTAAGAGCCCACCGCGGTGATGGCGACATCAACGGCACGGTAAGCGTCGTCCGGAGCAAGACCAAATAGGGGGACGCCCGCGGGCTCGCAAGCGCTCAGCGGAAAGGCCGGCCCGGCCGAGGTCTCCGGGTAGGTTGCTTGAGGCTCGAGGTAACTCGAGTCCCAGAGAAATGATCACCCCCGTGTGAGCGCAAGCTTCACGCGGGACAGAATCCGGCTTATAGGGTTCCTCCAACGCGCTTTTTTAATTGCCTCGCGAAGCTCTCCCCCGGTGACTTTGCCGCAAAGAATTTCCCGATCGTCCAGCAGCACCACAGGGACACGATCACCGTATTGCCGTCGGAGGTGTTCGTCGCTGTCGACATCGATGGTGGCCAGGTGGAAGGCGAGATCCTCCTGCACCTGCGACGCCACGCGGGTCACTACATGGCACAAGTGACAATCGCGGCGGGACATGATCGTGACGCGCATAGGGAGTCTCCGGTACCAGCATCAGCACAGCGCGCACGTTCGCATAACACGAGATGGAAGTCGACACCAGTCTGGTGCGCAGTGCGCTCGCATCCCGGCTCTCTTGACCTCACTTGATGGCTGGTGATACGATCCGCCATCTTACCCATTGATTTTTCAGAAAGATCGTAGCAATCTGTGTCGCAACTGCGCCGCAGTGCGGTATTGGTATTAGTTCAGACGTCACGTCCTTCGCCTCGATGTGCGAAGGGGAGGTTGATATGAAGTTGACAGGGTCTGAAATCCTGATCGAGTGCTTGAAGGCCGAAGGCGTGAAAACGATTTTCGCCTTGCCGGGCGGCGTCGTGTTGAAGATTTTCGACATGCTGCACCAGCAAAAGGACATCGAGGTGGTCTTGACCCGGCACGAACAGGGAGCCGGTCACATGGCGGAAGGGTACGCCAAGGCCACGGGGAAAGCCGGGGTCTGTTTGGTGACATCTGGCCCCGGTATGACCAACGTGATTACCGCCTTGGCCGATGCCTATATGGATTCAGTCCCGCTCGTGTGTATCAGCGGGCAGGTGTCCACGAGCTTGATCGGCAACGACGCATTTCAGGAAGCAGATAACATCGGTTTGAGTCGTCCCTGTACCAAGTACAATTTCTTGGTGAAGGATGTGAACGACCTGGCAACGACGATCAAGGAAGCCTTCTATATTGCGACGACCGGACGACCGGGGCCGGTGCTGGTGGACATCCCGAAAGACGTGTCCATGGCGAAAGCCGAATTCACCTACCCCAGTTCCGTAGCGATCCGCGGCTACAATCCGACGTATGAGGGCAACAAGTGGCAGATCAAGCAGGCCGCTGAAGCCATCATGAAGGCGAAGAAACCGATTCTCTACGTCGGTGGTGGCGTGGTGTTTTCGCAGGCGGCCAAGGAATTGTTGGAATTGGCGGAGATGACGCAGATCCCCGTCGACATGACGCTGATGGGCCTCGGGGCGTTCCCCGGTGAACATCCGTTGTCGATGGGCATGATGGGCATGCACGGAACGTACTGCGCCAATATGGCCGTCCATTATTCTGATCTGGTCATTGCAGTGGGGGCACGTTTCGATGATCGGGTGACGGGAAAGGTGTCGGAATTTTGCCCGTATGCCAAGGTGATCCACATCGATATCGACCCGACCTCGATCCGGAAGAATATTCATGTCGACATCCCGATCGTGGGTGATTGCAAAGCCGTGTTGCGGGAGTTGAACCAGATTCTCCGGGCCACGGTCAACGGGAGTCAGAAAGATCTGCGCAAGCCTTGGTGGGATCAGATCCGCGAATGGCAGCAGGCGCATCCGCTGGCCTATCAGCAGGAATCCGATGGTGCGATCAAGCCGCAGCATGTCGTCAAGCGCTTGTATGAATTGACCAAGGATCGGGATCCGATCGTGGCGACGGACGTGGGCCAGCATCAAATGTGGACCGCCCAGTACTTTAAATTGGCCAGGCCGAATCGTTGGTTGACCTCGGGTGGATTGGGTACGATGGGTTTCGGTCTGCCGGCAGCAATGGGCGCGCAGGCGGCCTTCAGGGATCGACTGGTCCTCTGCGTGGCCGGCGACGGCAGCATTCAAATGAACATGCAGGAGATGGCGACGGCCGTGGTGTCGAAGTTGCCGGTCAAGGTCATTATTCTGAATAATCGGTTCCACGGCATGGTGCGTCAGTGGCAGGACCTGTTCTATGAAGGTCGGTATGCCTCGAGCTATCTGGAAACGACGCCGGATTTTGTGAAATTGGCTGAAGCCTATGGCGCGGTTGGGTTGCGCGCAAGCAAGGTAGGAGATCTCGACGCTGTCCTGAAGGAAGCCATCAGCACCGAGAAGCCGGTGATCGTGGATGTCCCGACCTATCCGTTCGAGAATTGTTATCCAATGATTCCAGCCGGCGGCTGCAATCATGAAATGATTCTCGAGGATCCGCCTGAGTTGAAGCAGCGCATGGCAGGTGGACCCAGTGCGGGGTCCGACGAAAGCAAAGACACTATCCTTACCGCGTAGGAGAAATGGGTTGCCGGCCGGTGATGCCGTGCCTGATTCGAACCGGGGAGAAGGACTCTCCTCGGTGGAGGCGCAGAGGCTATCGGCTGTGCGCTCGTGGGAATTCCATGGAACACATTATTTCGGTGACCGTAGAAAATAAATTTGGGGTGTTATCCCGCGTGGCCGGTTTGTTCAGCGGTCGTGGGTTCAATATCGAAAGCTTGTCGGTGGCTCCGACTCTCGACCCTTCGATGTCGCAGATGACGATTGTGACGTCAGGGGATGAGCGCATCGTGGAGCAAATCGTCAAGCAGCTCAACAAGCTGATCGATGTGATCAAGGTGGTGGATCTGAACGAGAGCGATTTCGTTTCACGGGAAACGGCGTTGATCAAGGTCCATACGAAGGCAGAGGATCGTGCCGAAGCCCTGCGCATCGCAGATATTTTCCGAGCCAACGTGATCGACTCGACGCCCTCGACGTATACCATCGAGGTCACCGGAGATCCCAAAAAGCTCGAGGCCATCATCAACCTGCTCCAGCCGCTCGGCATCAAGGAGCTGATTCGGACGGGGCGAGTGGCGATTGCGCGTGAGGCGATCCGGCCGGCCGTCAGCCAACCGAAGAAGCTCGCTCGCGAGTAGCGCGTATCCTCTCTTGTGCAGCTGTTGCTTCCATCCATGTGCCCTATGAATATTCAGGAGTGATGTATGAAGATCTATTACGACAAGGACGCCGACTTACAGCTCATTCGCGGAAAGAAAGTGGCCGTGATCGGCTATGGCAGCCAAGGCCATGCGCATTCGCTCAATCTCAAAGAAAGCGGCGCCAGTGTCGTGGTGGGCTTGCGTGAAGGCAGTTCGTGGAAAAAGGCCGAGGCGAGCGGGCTGAAGGTCATGCCGGTGGCTGATGCTGTCAAGGCGTCCGATGTCATCATGATCCTCGCGCCGGATGAAGCGCAGGCGGCGATCTACCGCCAGGATATTGCGCCGAACTTGAAGCCCGGGTCCTATCTGGCATTCGGTCATGGATTCAATATCCACTTCGGGCAGATCGTGCCGCCGGCGGACGTCAACGTGTTTATGGTCGCGCCCAAGGGGCCTGGCCATCTCGTCCGATCCGAGTACACCAAGGGCAGCGGAGTCCCCTGTCTGTTGGCCGTGCATCAGGATCCCAGCGGCAACACTCGCCAAGTCGGCTTGGCCTATGCCAGCGCGGTGGGCGGCGGACGGGCCGGCATCATCGAGACGAATTTCAGAGAAGAGACGGAAACGGATTTATTTGGCGAGCAGGCGGTCTTGTGCGGCGGGTTGACCTCGTTGATCCAGGCTGGGTTCGAGACACTGGTCGAGGCCGGGTACTCGCCGGAAATGGCTTACTTCGAGTGTTTGCACGAAGTGAAGTTGATCGTGGATTTGATTTACCAGGGCGGCATTGCCAACATGCGGTATTCAATCAGCACGACGGCGAAGTACGGCGACATTACCCGTGGCCCGCGCGTGGTGACCGACGAGACCAAGCAGGAAATGAAGAAGATCCTGGGCGAGATTCAGAGCGGCCAGTTTGCCAAGGAATGGGTGCTCGAGAATCAGGCCAACCGGCCGGTCTACAATGCCCTGCTGAAAAAGGGCGAAGGTCATCCGATTGAAGAAGTCGGCGCTCGGCTCCGGTCTATGATGCCGTGGCTGAAGAAAGATCAACTCGTCGATAAGAACAAAAACTAACCCTGTAGCCGGGCTTCTCGTGGTAGCATGAAAGAGGGCCTGGAGGTGTATGGCTGATCGCGCCGTCGGGATTCCGATTGTCAGAGAAGGCTTGCCTTTTGTCGGTGGGCTTGCCGGAGTGACCCTGATCTGTGGGGTGGCGGGATGGACGATTCCTACGGTGGTGGCCGGTGGGTTCCTGCTGTTTACCGGGTGGTTCTTTCGGAACCCCAGCCGCACCATCCCGCAGCAACCCAACGTGGTGGTCTCGTCGGGAGACGGCAAGGTCATTGCGATTGAGGAAGAGTTCGAACCACGGTATCTGAAGGAAAAAAGCATCCGGGTGACGGTGTTTCTGAACGTGTTTGACGTGCATGTGAACCGGATGCCCTGCGCCGGAACCGTAGAAGGGGTGAGTTATCAGCCCGGGCAGTTTCTGGTGGCGAGTAAGCCGGAGGCGACGCTCCGGAATGAACAGAATGCCGTGATGCTGAAGACCGAATCCGGCGCGAAGGTTCTCTGCGTACAAGTCGCCGGGTTGATCGCCCGCCGGATCGTCTGCTGGGTCGGGCAGGGTGATCGCGTGCAGCGTGGGGAACGATTCGGACTGATCCGGTTTGGTTCGCGGATGGACACGTTCCTTCCGCTGGGTTCCAAGATCTGTGTGTCGATAGGCGAGCGGGTCAAAGGGGGCCAAACCATCGTGGGGGAACTCCGATGAAATCACCGACCATGAAACCTCCATTTGCGAAGGGGAACCGGAAGCGGCAGGCCATGTACCTGATTCCCAATCTTTGTACCACCGGGAATCTCTTTTGTGGCGTGTTTGCGATCCTGTCGGTGTTCAACGGACAGCATCTGTCGGCCGCCATCGCTATCCTGGTGGGCATGATCTTCGACATGCTGGACGGAAAGCTGGCGCGCCTGACGAATAGTACCGGGCAGTTTGGTATTGAGTACGACTCGCTGTCCGATGTGGTGTCGTTTGGTGTGGCGCCCGGTGTGTTGATCTATTCCTACGCGCTGAGCGGACAGGGCATGTTTGGTGTGGCGGTGATGTTCGCCTACGTGGCCATGGGTGCCGTCCGGCTCGCTCGCTTCAACGCCACGGTGAGTACGTCCGACAGCAAATACTTCACGGGCCTGGCCATTCCGGCGGCCGCCGGGGTGATCGCCTCGCTGGTGATTTTCGATTTGCACATCACCCAGCTTGGTGCGGAAGTCAAACCGCTGCTCATTCTGGTGATTACGTTTGCCTTGGCGTTTTTGATGGTCAGCACGATCAAGTATCGCAGCTTCAAGGACCTGAAATTCAAGAAGGGCGATCACTTTACGTATCTGGTGTGGGGCATTTTGGCCTTGATGTTGATTGTCGCCTGGCCTCAGGCTATGCTGTTCGTAGCGTTCAGCGGCTATGCTGTGTCGGGGCCGCTCGCACGCCTGTGGACGGTCGTTGCTAAAGGCGCTGGGAAACCGGTGACGAAAGTCGATGGGCCGGTATTAGATTCGAGAGAGTAGTCTGGGCGCTGACGAGGAGTAGTAGGGAGAAGCAACCGAACTGAGAGAGCTGGTGGACGGTGCGAACCAGCCGGTAGCCTCCTGAACTCGCCTCCGAGCCGGACTTGTGAAGCCTCGACGACGGGGTGGTAATAAGTCCCGAATGATCCGCGTCACGGATCCAATGAGGGTGTCGGGTGAAGATGCTCTTCATCCGACGCTGAATCAGGGTGGTACCACGAAGCTCGCAAGGCCTTCGTCCCTGTCCCGGGGCGGAGGCTTTTTTTATTGTTCGCATGCTGAAACAGGTTTCCAACGTTGTTCTCGGCTCGAAAACATCCTCAACGTACCCGAGAGGGTACGCCTCCGGTGTTTTCTTCGCCTGCGGCCGTGTTGGAACACCCGCTTGAGCATGCTGGAGCTTAGGAGGAGGTAGGCCATGACGCGGATGATCAGAATATTCGATACGACGTTACGGGACGGCGAGCAATCGCCGGGGGCGAGCATGAACGTCGAAGAGAAGCTTATGATCGCCAAGCAGCTGGCGCGCCTCGGCGTGGATATCATCGAGGCTGGGTTTGCGTATAGTTCGCCGGGAGACTTCGAGGCGGTGCGGCGGATCGCCTTGGAGGTCGAGGGGCCGGTGGTCTGCAGCCTTGCGCGGGCTCGTCCGGAAGACATTACACGAGCCTCGGAAGCCTTGAAAGGAGCGCCCAAGGTCCGTATCCATACCTTTCTCTCCACGTCGGATATCCATTTGAAGCATCAGTTCCGCATGACGCGTGAGGAGGCAAAAAAACGGGCGGTGGAAATGGTGCAATTGGCGCGCACCTACGTGGATGACGTCGAGTTTTCTCCCATGGACGCCAGCCGGTCTGATCCAGCCTATCTCTGTGAAGTGATCGAGGCGGTGATTGCGGCGGGTGCCGGAACGATCAATATTCCCGATACGGTGGGGTATGCCGTGCCGCAAGAGTTCGGCGGCCTCATCAAGCGAATTAAAGACACGGTATCGAACAGCGGCCAGGCGGTCATCTCTGTTCATTGCCATAACGATTTGGGCATGGCGGTGGCGAATAGCCTGGCGGCAGTCGTGGCAGGAGCCGGGCAGGTCGAGTGCACCATCAATGGCATCGGCGAACGAGCCGGCAATACCTCGCTGGAAGAAATTGTGATGGGGCTCCGGACCCGTAAGGATTGGTATGGAGCCGACACCAAGGTCGTGACGGAGGAAATCGCCAAGACCAGCCGGTTAGTGAGCAAGATCACCGGCATGGTCATTCAGCCGAACAAGGCTATCGTCGGAGCCAATGCGTTTGCCCATACCTCGGGCATCCATCAGGACGGATTGCTCAAGGATAAGAACACCTATGAGATCATGCGACCGGAGTCTGTCGGGTTGGAGCAGGTCAAGTTGGTGATGGGCAAACTGTCCGGACGCCATGCGTTCCGTCAACGCTTGGAGGAGTTGGGCTATAAGCTGAGCGAAGAAGAGGTCAACCACGCGTTTGAGCGGTTTAAGCGGTTGGCGGACCAGAAGCGGGAGATCTACGAAGAAGACCTCGAGGTCATCATCTCCGAAGAAGTGGCCAAGATGTCCGAGCGCGTAGTCTTGAAGTCGTTTCATGTCGAAAGCGGAACGAATAAGACGCCGAGAGCCACGGTCGAACTGGAGATCGATGGAAAGCTGGTCTCTCACAGCGGCACAGGCGACGGACCGGTGGATGCGGTCTACCGGACGATTGCCGCCATGACCCAGACGAAAAGCACACTGCTGATGTTCGGGGTCAATGCCATTACCGGCGGGACAGATGCGCAAGGGGAAGTCTCGGTGCGTCTCGAAGAAGATGGCCGGACGGTGTCGGGCCATGGCGCCGATACGGACATCATTACCGCAGCGGCGAGAGCCTATCTCAATGCGCTCAACAAGTTGGCCTATTTTGCGGCGAAGCAGGCGGAAGGGGTTCAGAAGGTCAGCTTGATTTGATCCCAACCTGCAAGGTAGATTCCTCCGTTCGGTCGGTACGGGTGTACCGATCGGACGGGGCGACCTCAGCTTGTGCACCAGACAGCATCAAGGAACCGTATGTTCGGCACGCATCTGAAGCACTGCCCTGAATTTTTAGCCGGCGATCATACGCGGTTGCGGGAGCTGTTGCACCCGGCCAAGGCCGACCTGAAATTGGGTTATAGCCTGGCCCATGGACTGCTCGATCCGGGGAAACAGTCGCTCTGGCATCGGCTGACGTCCTCGGAGGTGTATTACTTCATCATCGGCCGCGGCGTGATGAAGGTGAATGAGGAGTCCATGCCGGTGGAGGCCGGATCCGTGGTGTACGTGCCGCCCGGTGCCAAACAGTCCCTGTTGAATACCGGGACGAGCGCAATCGAATTTCTCTGCCTCGTCGATCCCGCATGGAAGGTGGAGGACGAGGCGATCGTTGAATAGCCGAGAGGAGAGCGCGACGTGAAAGCGAGAATTGCAGTCCTAGCTGGTGATGGAGTCGGCCGCGAGATTGTTCCGGAAGCGGTCAAGGTGTTGAAGGCCGTAGCCGCGCGGTATGGGCATACGTTCGAGTTTCAGGCGGCCGATGTGGGAGGCCACGCCATCGATAAGGTCGGGGTGCCCCTTCCGGCAGAGACCCTCACGATTGCCAAGCAAAGCGATGCGGTGTTACTCGGCGCCGTCGGCGGCCCGAAATGGGAAGGACTGGACTATAGCCTTCGCCCCGAGCGGGCCTTGCTCGGCTTGCGAGAGCAACTGGGGCTGTATGCGAATTTGCGTCCGGCAAAACTGTATCCCATGCTGGCTGATGCCTCCACGTTGCGCCGCGACGTCATCGAGGGGATCGACATGCTGGTGATTCGTGAACTCACCGGCGGCATCTATTTTGGTAAGCCGAAGGGGATTGAACCGTTGCCTGGTGGTGGCGAACGCGGGATCAATACCGAAGTCTATACGACCGAAGAGATTCGCCGGATCGCCGTGGTGGCGTTTGACGCGGCGCGCAAGCGTCGCAAGAAGGTGATGTCGGTCGACAAGGCGAACGTCCTGGAGTCGTCCGAGCTGTGGCGACGGGTGGTGACCGAGGTCCAAAAAGGCTACCCCGATGTGGCCTTGAGCCATATTTACGTCGACAACTGTGCGATGCAGTTGGTACGGAATCCGCGGCAGTTCGATGTGCTGCTCTGCAATAACATCTTCGGCGATATTTTGAGCGATGAGGCCGCCATGCTGACCGGGTCGATCGGCATGTTGCCCTCCGCCAGTGTTGGCGCCAAGGTCGGGCTTTTTGAGCCGATTCATGGCAGTGCGCCGGATATCGCCGGGAAGAACATTGCCAACCCGATTGCGACGATTGCTTCTGCCGCCATGATGTTGTCGTACGCGTTTCAATTGGAGAAGGAAGCGGCGGCCATTGAGCAGGCAATCGTCAAGACCCTTGAACTGGGATTCCGCACCAAAGATATTCACGCAGAAGGCATGCGGTTGGTCGGAACCACGGAAATGGGTGATGCCATCCTGCAGAACCTTCCCGCATAAGTTCTATGACAACGGGTGCAGCACAATCTGGAATCATCATTGAAACCGTGGCGGGGGACGGCGAGCCAGGGTATGCCGGTGACGGTGGGCTCGCTGTTGCGGCATCATTGAATGAGCCGAAGGGGTTGTGCGTAGATGCGCAGGGGAACCTGTACATCGCGGATTCCGAGAATCACGTGGTTCGGCGGGTTGATCGTGGGACCGGGCTGATCACGACCGTCGCGGGAAGCGAGCCTGCCGGGAAGGCAGGCCCGGTGCCGCCCCCGGAGCCGACGGTGGTGCAGCCCGCAGAGGATGACGATCCCTTTGCCGATAGTTCCGATGACAAAACGAAGGCCTATACCCAGGTAACGGATTTAAGCGGCACCGTCCGCTATGTGACCGGTGGGCGATTGACCGTCGAGCAGGACTCGGGAGATGGTGGTCCTGCACGTCGTGCCCGTCTGAATTTTCCCAGTGCTGTAGCCGTTGATCGTGCGGGCAATCTGTATATTGCAGACACGATGAACCATCGGATCAGGAAGGTCGATGCCACGACGGGCATTATCAGTCATGTGGCCGGGACCGGGCAGGCGCGTTATTCCGGCGACGGTGGGCCGGCGGCTCAGGCCGCGATCAATGAGCCGACCGGGTTAGCCGTCAACGACGAGTCGCTCTACATTGCCGATCAAAGCAACAATCGCGTCCGCCGGGTGGATCTGGCCACCGGTGTGATCAGCACCGTGGCTGGAGACGGCACGGCCGCGTACAGCGGTGATCAGGTGCCTGCCACGGAGGCAAGTTTGGCCGGACCCAGCGGCGTCGCGTTGGGCGCCGATGGCCTGCTGTATATCGCGGATACCTTCAATAGCCGAATCCGATCGGTCGATCCGACAACGGGTCAGATCGCGACGGTGGCGGGAGACGGGAGCCCCTATCGATACCAGGGGCCGGAAGAGCCGCACTCGGCGAGTATTTCTCGTCCGGCGGCCATTGCAGCCGGTGGCGACGGTAGGATGTACATGACGGATTCCGACAGTCACTTGATCCGGGTATGGGACGGGCGCGCGAAGACGATTACGCGCTTGTCTGGAACCGGTGTCGCGCAGTACGGCGGCGACGGCGGCGAGGCATTGGCAGGCAGTCTCAGTTATCCATTCGGTGTCGCAGTCGATGCGTCCGGGACCGTGTATGTGGCGGATACGTTCAACCACCGCATCCGGGTTCTGACGGCATCGGCATAAGGACAGCATGATGTTGAAGAAGAAACAGGCCTATACGGTGGCGGTGTTGGGGGCGACCGGAGCGGTTGGGAAAGAAAGTCTTGAGATTCTGGAAGAACGCAATTTCCCGATCGAGACGCTGCGGCTCTTTTCGTCCAAGCGGTCAGCCGGCGAGGTACTCACATGTCAGGGGAAAGAGTACAAGGTGGAAGAACTGACGGAGGCGTCATCCTTTGCCGGCGTCGACATCGTCTTTATTTCCGCCACCGATGCCATCAGCCGTGAGTATGGTGCACGTTTGGGCGCGGCCGGTGTGGTCGTGATCGATGACAGTGCGGTTTTCCGGATGGATCCGAATGTCCCGCTCGTGGTGCCGGAGGTCAATGCTGCAGCGTTGCGGTCCATGACGCGCGGGATTGTGGCTATTCCGAATTGTACGACGACGCCGCTGGTGATGGCGCTGAAGCCGCTTCGCGATGTGGCGGGGATCAAACGCGTCGTCGTCACCACCTTTCAGTCGGTGTCCGGCACTGGATCGGCCGCCATGGATGAATTGGTGGACCAGACAAAGGCACTGATCTCCTTTCAGGATGTAAAAGTACAGGTCTATCCCTATCAAATTGCGTTCAACCTCCTCCCTCAGGTGGGATCGTTCGGCGACGGCGGTGACTGCTCGGAAGAGGTGAAGATTGTCCAGGAGACGCGCAAAATTCTGGACATGCCCGCGCTTCGCGTCACGGCGACCACGGTGCGTGTGCCGGTCTTGCGCTGTCATTCCGAGGCGATCAACGTGGAACTTGAGCGTCCGCTTCAGGCCAATGACGCCCGGGCGGCCATCGCTGAGATGCCCGGGGTGATTGTCTATGATGATCCAGTCAAGAAACTCTACCCGATGCCGTTTGACGTATCCGGCAAGGATGAGGTCTATGTGGGGCGGGTTCGCGTCGACGAGTCGATCACCAACGGGTTGAATCTGTGGGTCGTCAGTGACAACCTGCGGAAGGGCGCCGCCCTCAACGCCGTTCAAATCGCCGAATGTTTGATACAATGAATAATGGATGCCTGGAGCGGGATCGGACGGTTTTTGATCGTCGTGGGATTGGCCCTCGCGGCAGTCGGTACGATACTGATGCTGACAGAAAAATGGCCGGGTCTCGGTTCACTGCTTGGGTGGGTCGGCAGATTACCCGGTGATCTCTCGATCACGCGAGAGCGATTCAGTCTATATGCTCCGATCGCGACCAGTCTCGTGCTCAGCATTCTGCTGAGCCTCCTCGTGTACATCCTTTCATGGCTCTTTCGCCGCTGATTCGACATCGCTTGGTGAGGCTCGTCGCCGCGGTGGGCATGGTGTGTCTGCTCTTCGTCTCTGTCCATCCCGCTTCTGCTGAATCCATTCGAGTGCTGTTGGCGCAGGAAGCACCGTTCCTCGATGTCCGCTCGGACGGTGCGTTTGCCCTGGTTAGCGAGAGCGGTGAAACAAAGACGCTGCACGGGCCGATCCATCTCACTGCCCGGGGAGATGGGTTGCATCTCGATGGTCGACGTCTCGCGGGCGGGCAGGTCCAGCTTCGCCCCCTTCGGCACACCTTGACCCTGGTCATCGGGAAAGACGGAGGGGGCGGCGCGGGGACCCCATTGCCGATCAGCGGGGCGGTGCGGGTGTCGCGGAAGGGGCATGCGCTGGCGATCACAAACCAGGTTGACTTGGAAGAGTATGTGAAAGGCGTGGTGCCCGCCGAAGTCAGTTCGGCGTGGCATCCGGAAATGTTAAAGGTCCAGGCGGTGGCTGCGCGAACCTATGCGCTGTACAACAAGATGCTCAGCGCCTCCAGGGACTATGACGTCGTCGCCACGATTCACGATCAGGTCTACCGTGGACGAACCGGTGTGGATCGCCGGGTGGAAGACGCGGTTGAATCGACGCGGGGGATTGTGGTGACTCATCAGCAGGCGCCGATCTATGCCGCGTTCTCCTCCACCGCCGCCGGCCCCACCGAGGATGCGGTGAATGTGTGGGCCAACAAAGACCTGCCTTATTTAAAAGGAGTCGAGTGTCCGTTTGATTTGGAGTCGCCCTACTACCAATGGAAAGCCAGTGTGAAGATTGATCAGCTGGAGCACAATCTCCGCCACCAGGGATTTTCTGTGGGCACGATTGCAACGATTACCCCGATTGCCTATAGTCGGGCCGGGCGTGTGGCCCGCTTACGGATTCTCCATTCAGGCGGCGAGACAATCTTGCGCGGCGAAGATCTTCGAAAGGCCGCGGGATACACGGTCATTCCGAGTACCCAGTTCGAAGTGGAATCAATTGGTGCCGACGTGGTCTTTGCCGGATATGGGGCAGGCCATGCGGTGGGGCTGTGCCAGTGGGGCGCAAAAGAATTGGCTGAACTCGGCTATTCCTACAACAGTATTCTGCAATACTATTATCCCGGCACCGAGTTGCATAACGCCGCGCGGTCGCAACTGCTGATGCCGGTCATTCCAACCCCCTAATGCTGCTCAGCGAGTTCGACTTCCCATTCGACCCGGCGCTTGTGGCCGACCATCCTGTGCTCCCACGCGATCAGGCGCGATTACTGGTCATGGAGCGAGCGAGTGGTGCAAGGACCCATCGCCGCGTGGGGGATCTGCCCTTCCTACTCCGTCCCGGCGATCTGGTGGTCGTGAACAATACCAAAGTGATGCCTGCACGAGTCCCTGCGCAGGTGCGATCGAACGGCAAATGTTTGGATCTACTGTTTGTGCAGGACCTTGGGCACAATGTGTGGGAGGTGTTGATCAAGGGACGTTTCCGACCGGGGGCCATGATTGATTTCCCGGGTGGCGCCAGCGGCGAGATCGTGGAACGGAGCCAGGCTCGCACTACGTTGCTGGTCAGAGGCGTCACCACGGTGTACGACCTCATGCACGCGGCCGGCACGATGCCGCTCCCGCCGTATATCAAGCGTGATCCGTCACCGGAAGATCAGGGATGGTACCAGACGGTGTTTGCACAACATGAAGGTGCGATTGCGGCGCCGACTGCAGGGCTGCATTTCACCGAGGCATTGTTAGAGTCGCTGACGACCAAGGGAATCGGGTTGGCGCAGGTGACGCTACACGTCGGCCCCGGCACATTTCGCAGCGTGAAGAGCGAGCGCATCCAGGACCACCGGATGTTGGCGGAGCAGGTGGAGGTGTCAGCCTCCACGGTCGAGCAGATCCACCGGACGCAACGGCGCGGGAATCGTGTGGTGGCGGTCGGGACCACCGTAGTGCGCGCGCTGGAGACGGCGGCCAGCGGAGGACGTGGCATCGAGCCGTTTCAGGGACCGGCTGAGCTGTTCATCACGCCAGGATTTCAGTTCCAAGTAATCGATGCGCTGGTGACGAACTTTCATTTGCCACGGACTACGTTGCTGATGTTGGTGTCCGCGTTCGTGGGTGTGGAATCATTGCGCGCTGCCTATCAGGAGGCGGTGGCGCAACGGTACCGGTTTTACAGTTATGGGGACGCGATGTTGCTCGGGACGGGATGGCCGAGCGCTACATGAGTTCTTTGTGGATTTTGACGGGGACTTTGCTCTTCATCGATTCTGAGTAGGCCATCAGGGCACGCTGTTGTTTTTGGAACAACAGATTCTGATGCACCCGCTCCTTGATGATCGCGGCTTTGGCCGGATCAGATTCCCCTTCGCGTGAGGCCAGGGTCTGCGCCTCGGCATATTCCGATGGGGTCAAGGCCACGGCGTCCATGATGACCAGCCGGGCTTTATTGGTGAGAATGTCCTTGGCTTCCATCGCTTCGAACGATGCGGGAGTGAGACGATTGGCTGCCAGCAGGCGGCGATAGGACTCGGGGTCGAAGCTGCCGTTCTTCTGAAACTCTGTTCGCTGCATGATCGCTTTCCGCAAATCTTCGTCCGACACCGTGAGGCCCATCTCTTTCGCCACGTGCAGCCACATGCGATTGTCGATGAGCTGGTCCAACACGAACTGCTTGAGGAACTCGTCTTTAATCTCGTTCTGTCCCTTGTCCTTGTAGAAACGATACGTATTTTCATAGGCCCGTCGATATTCGTCGAGCGGGACGATCTGGTCACCGACGGACGCCACCACGTTATCGCTTTGCTGGCCGAATCCCCACCAGCCCATCGTAATGACGAACGCGAGGGCGAGGATGCCCATGATGGATTTCAAAAACCAAGGATAGTCGTGAGCGGCTTCGCGGAGCAGTTTGATCATTGAGAACGCCTCTTGTCGGCAATGTTTCGCGGATTCTACTCAGGCGGCGACAGCAAAGGCAAGAGCCAGAATCGCATGGAGAGCGGGTGTGAGAAGATTGCGACTTTGTTTGTGCAGGTCCGAGAGATTTGTTATAGTGTCGAAGAATTGGGAGATTTCCGGTGGCGGAGGAGGCAATCGGGCACAGCCCGGTGGAACTGGGTGTCTATCCCAAGGCCCAGGTGCTGAATCGCTTCATCGCCAAAACGATCGATCTCCTGATCGTGGCGGCGGCGAGCAAATTAGTCCCTCCGATCGGTGTTCTTGCCGGACTTGCCTACATCCTGCTGGCCGACGGATTTGGTGGTGGTCGCAGTGTCGGGAAGCGGCTCATCGGACTTCAAACCATTGTCCCACGAACACGGGATCCGGCGGGCTTCCGGGAGTCGATCATTCGCAATCTGCCCTGCGGGCTTGCCCAGTTGGCGTTTGAAATTCCGTATGTGGGTTGGATTGGCTGGGGCGCGGTGCTGTCGTTGGAAGGGTTGTTGGTCATTGGGAATGAGCAGGGGCGTCGATTGGGTGATGACATCGCCAAGACGCAGGTACTGGAGAGCGGACAGTTGGATGTGTCGGATTGAGCGCGTCGACACTGCTGAGCGCAGGAATCGTGCGAAGGGAGAGTTCTCGTGGGCTTCATGAGTGATATGTTCGGGTGGTTCTCCAACGATCTGGCGATCGATTTGGGGACGGCGACGACTCTCGTGTACGTCCAGGGAAAGGGTATCGTGTTGAACGAGCCCTCCGTGGTCGCCGTGGAAAAGAAGACGGAACGCGTGATGGCCGTCGGCGCCGATGCGAAACGGATGCTGGGGCGTACGCCCGGTAATATCATTGCCGTGCGCCCGATGAAGGAAGGGGTCATCGCCGATTTCGAAAAGGCCGAGGCGATGTTGAGTCACTTCATTCAAAAGGCGCACAATCGTACGGCGTTCGTGCGGCCCCGCATCATCATCGGCGTGCCGTCCCGGATTACCCAGGTCGAGCAACGTGCGGTCCGGGATTCCGCCGAACTCGCGGGTGCCCGCGAGGTCTATTTGATCGAAGAGCCGGTGGCGGCGGCCATTGGCGCGGGGTTGCCGATTACCGAGCCATCGGGAAACATGGTGGTGGATATCGGCGGCGGCACGACGGACATCGCGGTGATCTCGTTGGGTGGCATCGTCTACAGCGAGTCGGTCAAGGTGGCCGGCGACCGGATGGATGACGCCATCATGAACTACATCAAGAAGAAATATAATCTGCTCATCGGAGAGCATATGGCCGAACGGATCAAGTTTGAGATCGGGTCGGCCTATCCCTTCGAGGAGCGCAAGACCATGATGATCAAGGGGCGCGATCTGATCTCCGGTATTCCCCGCACGTTGGTGGTGGATGATGCTGAGGTCAGGGAAGCCTTGCAGGAACCCATTGGAACCATCGTTAATGCCATCAAGGTGGCGCTTGAAAATACACCGCCTGAATTGGCCGGAGACATCATCGATCGCGGTATCGTGCTGACTGGCGGCGGATCTTTGCTGAAGGGAATGGACACTCGGTTTCGTGAAGAGACCAATCTTCCGATCATTACGGTCGACGACCCGCTGACCTCGGTGGTCTTGGGCGTGGGGAAGATTCTCGACGAGTTGGACCTCCTGCGCAAGGTATCAGTTATGTCGCAGTGCAGTACCTCTCGATGACCTCCATCCCGAGTGTGGATGGCTATATCGCGCTCTACATACGGCACCCGGCGTCTCGCCATCGTCTTGTTCGCCTGCCTGCTTGTCGCCCTTTTTCTGCTTCCTAGCCAAAGCCAGCGGTTGTTGCAGTACGTCGGTGGCCCGCTGGGGCAGGTTCTCAGCCTGCCGCTCGCCGCGTTTTCCTCTGTGGATCATGGGATTTCCGAAACTTGGAACGGCTACGTCGCCCTGCAGACTGTGCATGAAGAAAACCGCCAGCTCCGGCGCGATATCGAATTGCTCAAGGGGCAGAACAATCAATTGCGAGAGTCCGTCGTGGCGGCGCAGCGGTATGAGTCGCTGCTGAACTTCAAACAGCAATCGCCCTCGCAAACGCTGGCTGCGCAGGTCATCGGTCGTGATGCCACGAACTGGTACCGTGGCATGATTCTCAACAAAGGTGAAAGCGACGGGGTGCGGACCGAAATGGGTGTGGTGACTCCAGCCGGGGTTGTCGGGCGCATCGTCAAAACCAATTCGACGTCGTCTGTCGTCTTGCTCGTGACCGATCCCAACAACGCCATTGCCGGCGTGGTGCAGCGGACTCGTGACGAAGGCATCGTTGAAGGCACCAGCAACGGGCGCGCACGGCTGAAATATATTCCGCTTTTGTCGCGAGTGCAGGCCGGCGATCGAGTGGTTACATCCGGGTTGACGGGCGCATTTCCCCGTGGGTTGGCCATTGGAGGATTGACCCAGGTCGAAAAGTCAGAGGGAGACCTGTTTCAGTCGGCCGAGATCGAGCCGGAAGTCGATCTCTCCAAGTTGGACGAAGTGCTCATCATCACGGCCCCCTATGATGATGCCGAGGCGGCACAGAAGCTGCTGCAGGAAATTCATGGGGATCGAAAGAAACCATGAAGTTTCTCCTGTACCTCCTCCTGGCGTTGGTCGTCGTCCCCTTTCAGACCACGTTGCTGCATTACCTCAGTGTGTTCGGCGTACGTCCTGACCTGGGATTGGTGGCCGCCTGCCTCGTGGGGTTTCTCGGCGGCGAACTCGATGGGCTAATCCTCGGTCTCATCCTGGGCTGCTTTCAAGACATGTTGGCTGCGGGGGATCTGTGGATCAACGTGGTCACGAAAGGCGGAAGCGGCTTCCTCGCCGGATTGGCCGGACGCCACATGGCGCATATTACGCCGGCCGTCATGACGGTGGGATTGGCGATTATTTCCTGCCTGTCGAGTGCGGTGTTTCTCTATTCGATGAATCCTGCCGGCTTAGATGAAGTGTGGCTGGGGGTGCGCTCGACGATTCTGGTGCAAGCAGGGCTCGACGCTGGCATCGGAGCTGGACTGTACCTCTTGTTCCGGGAACGCTGGTCTGATGATCGTATGGTGACGGAAGGGGCCCTCTAAATCAGGCCCGATCTCCTTCGTGGAGTCAGGGACGAGTAGGCGAGCATGGCAACGGCAGGATTCAACGATTCCGAACTCCTGGATCTTCAGCGGAGATTGGTCATTCTGCGCGTGGGCCTCCTGTTGGTGGTGGGTCTGCTCGCCTTACGTCTATGGCACCTGCAGATTCGAGAGGGTCCATACTACAGGGATCTCTCCGAGAACAACCGAACGCGTTCCGTGGTGCTGGAGCCGGCGCGCGGACTAATTTTCGACCGGAACGGCATTCTGCTGGCCAACAATGTTCCGAGTTTCGCCCTGTACGTGACCCTGGAAGATGTGAAGGATCGCGGAGCGCTGGTGGCACAATTAGCCTCGCTGCTCAGCCTCGAGCCCGAACTGATTCAGAAGAAGCTGTCGACCGGCAAGGGAGGCAAATTACAGCCTCGCAAGATCAAAGATCGGCTGACCTTGCGCGAGGCGACACTGATCGAATCTCACCGGCTGGATTTGCCGGGCGTGATGATCCAAGTCGAGTCCCAGCGGAACTATCCTGCCGGAGCTGTGGCGGCGCATCTGTTGGGCTATGTCGGAGAAGTATCGGCCGATCAATTGGAAAAACCCGATTTCGCCGATCTTCATCAAGGCAGCATCGTCGGACAATATGGAGTCGAAAAGTGGTTCGATCGCCAGGTGCGCGGGCGCGCGGGGCAGAAAAGTGTCGAGGTCGATGCCTTAGGCCATGAGAAACGCGCCATCGTGTCGGACAAGCCGGTAGCGGGGGATGACCTGTATCTCACCATCGATGCCCGTCTTCAGAAGACAGCCGAGGATCTGTTGGGCGAGGAATCCGGCGCCATCGTCGCGCTTGACCCTACGAACGGCGATATTTTGGCCATGGCCAGCCGTCCCGGATTCGATCCCAACGTGTTGTCGAAAGAATTGACGAATAAGCAATGGGTCGAGATCGTTCAGAACGAGCGTCGTCCGTTGAACAATCGCGCCACGCAAGGACAATATCCTCCGGGATCGACCTTTAAAGTCGTGATGGCGGCGGCTGCGCTCGAATCCAACACGGTGACGCCCTCGACGATGGTGCGTTGTAACGGCGGCTATCAATTCGGTAATCGGCTATTTCATGACTGGAAGCAGGGCGGTCATGGATCGGTGGATTTGAACGAGGCGTTGATCCACTCCTGTGACGTCTATTTTTATACCGTCGGTCAGCGCATGGGGATCGATACGATTGCCGAATATGCGAAGCAGTTCGGACTCGGGCAGGAAACCGGCGTCGAGTTGCCGTCGGAACGCGTGGGCATTGTGCCGTCTACGGCGTGGAAGCAGAAAGCGCGCAATCAGCCCTGGTATCCGGGCGAAACCATTTCTGCCGCCATCGGACAGGGATATGTCACCGTGACGCCGTTGCAGATGGCCAGCGTGATCGGGACGGTGGCGAACGACGGCGTGTCGATCAAGCCGCGCCTGGTACAGGCGGTGATGAACCGTACGACTGGAGATCGGGCCGAGTTTCCACCGACGATTCGAGGGAAAGTAGCGGTCAAGCCGGCGACCCTTGCGCTGATCAAATCAGCCTTGGCCGACGTGGTGACCAAAGGAACTGCGACACGGGCCAAGTCTCCCCTGGTGACGATCGGCGGAAAAACCGGAACGGCTCAGACGGCGGCGCTGCGTACCGGACCGGAAAAAGACATCCCGAAGAAATTTCGGGATCACGCCTGGTTTGTCGCGTTCGCCCCGGTTGAGTCGCCGCGTATCGCTGTGGCGGTTCTGGCCGAGCACATGGGGCATGGTGGATCGGCTGCCGCGCCCCTGGCCAAGGATGTCATTGAAGCCTATGTGAAAGCCTATCCCCAGATGCTTCAGGGAGTTCCGGCGAGCGGGCGAGCCAAGTCACCTGCTGGACCGGTTGATGCGCGGCCGAACTTGTGATGATTGATCGGGTGATCGACAGCCGAGGGTTGGATAGTTTCGATCTTCGCTTCATGGGGCTGATCGCCGTCATCCTGTCGG
>ERZ724514.36-NODE-36-length-49994-cov-6.793608_pt1 | contig 49994 bp, 36 predicted proteins | sample MGYA00376047_ERZ724514 | MGnify/ENA primary metagenome ERZ724514 (study PRJEB28724, sample SAMN07190883) | activated sludge metagenome | isolation source: activated sludge of sewage treatment plant in Hong Hong | place: Hong Kong | collected 2016-03-17 ...
TACGGTGGTCGCGGCGGCGGTGGCGGTGGCTACGGCGGTGGCGGCGGCTACGGTGGTGGACGTGGCGGTGGCGGTCGTGGCGGCCGTGGCGGTCGTGGCGGCGGTGGTGACGATAGCTGGTAGTTCGCCTTTCCTTTCCTCTCTGCGCAATGAGTCTGCTGTTACCAGCCAGACTTGAGCGCGCTTGACGCTGCGCACATCCCTTCCTGCAGCGTCAGCTTCTTTTCTTCCCTCAGCATCTCTTCCGTTCGCTTGCGAAGCCGATTCGCTCGTGGGTTCTTCCCGCTTGCTTGACGGCGACGATCTCGTGAGCTCTTATGCGGGGCACCTGCATCTACAGAGGTAGGCCTACTGTTTCTTACCTTGTCTAGGCTGCACGTTCGCTGCCAAGGAGTCCGACGCATGAGACGCCGTAGCATCCTTCTGTCACTCGTCCTTCCGCTTGCGCTTGGAAGCTGCATCAGCAGTAACCCTGATTTCTGCGACGATCCAGCGACGTGTAGCGAGTCCGATGGCATCTTGAGCTGGGGCGACGATCTTTCGCAGCCCAACAGCGATCTGGCCTCAGCGGGAAGCGATCTGGCTGGCTCGAATCAAGACATGTCGGACGCAGCGATCGATCTAAGCAAGCCGGGACCGTCTTCGATCATTCGCTTCGACCGCAAAGTCACCGTGGGACGATCGACGATCGACATCACCGTGATCGGACCCAGCGACGATGGCAAAGAGATCACCAAGAAGGGCACGCCGCTGCCCTGGGTGATCCTGTCGCCCGGGTTTGCGACCGATCACAAGCAGTATCAAGGCTACGGCGATCGCCTGGCCAGCTACGGAATCGTCACGATCTTGCAGAAGTCGCCGAGCGAGCTGAATCACGCGACCTATCGAGATGAGACCGTCCAGCTCATCACCTGGCTGCTCAGTCCGTCGGGAATGGGCGCTGAGCGACTGAGCGGACGACTCGACAAAGATCGGCTCGGCCTGATCGGTCATTCTTTGGGCGGAAAGATCAGCTTCCTCGTCGCGCAGAGCGATTCTCGGGTCAAGGCGCTGCTGGGCATCGATCCGGTTGATCAGCGCGATCCGACGGCGGTGTCGGGCATGTCCAAGCTCAAGCTACCGTCGGGCGTTCCGATCGGCTACTTCGGCGAAACGGTGAGCAAAGCCGGCTTGATGCCGTGTGCTCCCGCCAGCGCCAACTACGAAGTCATGTACAAGGCCAGCCCTGCCCCGGCGTTTTCGATCACGTTTGTGGGCGCGGCGCACATGGACTTCGTCGACAACCCTGCGAGCTGTCGAAACTGCGGCTTCTGTCCCGGTGGAACCGCCCCCAAGGATCGCACCAACGCGCTCGCCATCAAGTACACCACCGCTTACTTCCTTTCGACGATTGGCGGCGATCGTCGCGCGCTGGAGACCTTGTCCGGCACGCTGTTTCAAAAAGACGTCACCGCTGGATACGTCACCAAAGAAGCGAAGTAAGCCGACTCTCCATCGCTTGGTTTGTTAAGGAGCACATCGTCAGCCCATGTCTACGCCCAGCCCCGCTTGTTCCCAGGCCCTCGCGGTCTTTGAAAAGAAGCACCCGGAGTATCTGGAAGATCTCTGTAAGCTTGTGCGCATTCCGTCGGTCAGCTTCGAAGGATTCCCGCCCGAGCAGGTTGTCAGCAGTGCGCAAGCGACCGCCGAGCTGCTCAAGGCGCGCGGCTTTGAAAACGTCCAGATCCTGACGCTGCCGGGCGTTCATCCGTACGTCTACGGCGACTACTTGCATGCGCCGGGCAAGCCGACGGTGCTGCTCTATGCGCATCATGACGTGCAGCCCGCTGGCGATGAGTCCGCGTGGGCTTCGCCGCCGTTTGTTCCGACGATGCGCGATGGACGACTGTTTGGCCGAGGCACCGCTGATGACAAAGCGGGCATCATTGTTCACACCTCGGCGCTGGATGCGTATCTGACGGCGGGGGAACAGCCGCCCGTGAACCTCAAAGTCCTCATCGAGGGCGAAGAAGAGATCGGCTCAGGCAACCTGGGCGACTTCATTGAACGGCACCTGGACCTGCTCAAGGCCGACATCATGGTGCTGACCGATACCGGCAACTTCGACGTTGGAGTGCCCTCGATCACGACCAGCCTGCGCGGACTGTGTACGCTGGAAGTGGAAGTGACGTCGCTCAAGCAGTCGGTTCACTCGGGATCGTGGGGCGGACCGCTGCCGGATGCGGGACTGGCGCTGACCAAGCTTCTGGCATCGCTGACGGACGATCACGGACGGATCGCGATTGCGGGCATCTACGACAAGGTGCGCCCGCTGAGCGACGTCGAGCAGCAGAGCCTCAACGCGCTGCCGTTCACGATCGATCAGTTCCGCAAGCAGGCCGGTGTCATCGACGGAGTGCCGCTGCTTCCCGTGAGCGGAGACAATCCCTGGACGATGATCTGGCGACAGCCGTCGATCTCGGTGAATGCCGTCGAGGTCTCGAACCGCCGTGATGCGCGCAACATCATCAACGGCACCGCGTGGGCTCGCGTCGGTGTTCGCCTGGTTCCCGACATGAACGCCGATGAGGTGGTGGAAGCGCTGACCCAGCACCTGGTGACGCATGCGCCGTTTGGCGTGCAGGTCAAAGTCACCGAGCTGGGAGCCAAAGGTCCGTGGTTTACGTCGCCGGATCATCCTGCGTTCGATGCGGCGCTCAAGTCGCTGGAAGCGGGCTACGGTCGCGCGCCGGTGCTGATTGGCTGTGGTGGATCGATCGGCTTTGTTGGTCCGCTGTCGGAAAAGCTCGGTGGAGTTCCGGCACTGCTCGTCGGAGTCGAAGATCCGTACACCAACGCGCACTCGGAAAACGAGAGCCTGTGCGTCAGCGACTTCTATAGCTGCATCCGCAGCCAGATCCACCTGTTCGACAAGCTCGCCAGCCTCTCGAAGTAGATCCGCCCTACCCGCCTGTCCCGCGTCGCGGACTTAGTGAACCCAGATGTTCAAGCCGTCGGTGCTGCCTTGTAAGCCGGGCTCATACAGCGCGGTCGCTTTGGCAGGCGGCACCATGTAGCGTCCCGCCGTCGTCGATCGCAGCGACAGCGTGTGCTCGTGATGTCCAGCGGGCAGCGCATCCATGTAAATCAGCACCCGATCGCGTCGGATCTCTTCAAACGAGATGAGCCGACTGCGCGGACCCGACAGCGACGATCCCGCTGCGGCACCTTCTCGCTGCACGGCTTCGAGTCCCGCTGGCAGCGGAATGTCGAGCACCAGGTGATGCACCGGCTGCTGACACGACAGATCGATGTCCATCACCACCGCTTCACCGGCCAACAGCGATCCGCTCTGCGCAAGCAGTCCCGCCGCCGTTCGCAGTGACCGCGTGAACTTGATGCCTTGCGAGTACGCACCCACCAGCGTCTTCGGCGTCGTCCACTCCAGCCCGACGCGGTAGTGCATCGTGCCGCGACCACTGCGCTGCAAGATGAGCGGCAATTCATACAGCGACTTCTGCGGCTCATCGCTCTGCGGAGGCAACAGCGTCAGCAGCTTTTGCAGCGACCACTCCACCCGCTGCGGAGGAGTCGCCGCCGACGGAATCTTCGCACTCAGCAGCGGCTCATCGATCAGCCACGCGCCCGCCGTCAGATCCGATCCTTCGACGGGATGTAGCCGGTTGTAGTCGTTGAGCGCCAGCAGCGCCCACGCACTGTCCTGCGTGCTCTTCCACGTTCCTTGCACACGATCGATGAGCAGTCCACGCGTCAGCTTGAGCAAGTTCGGGTTCTTTGGCTGCACCCGCAAGATCGCCATCAGCACCGCCGCTTGCGTTCGCACCGTCGAGTGAAACAGCGCATCCAGGTTGTACGGAAGCTGCTCGGCCACATGCGCACTGCGCTCGCTCACCGAGATCGACGACAGCAGCTCTTCCGTCAGCGTCGCAATCCGCAGATCTTCGGGTGCCGTCCGATGCAGCGCCAGCAGCAGCAGCGCCCGCGCAAACAGCGGCAGCTGCGCGCGATTGCCAAACAGCGCGTTGTGCGCAAGCTGCTGAGGCTGTCCCATCTCGGCCAGGACAAACGCAACCATCGCGCGCTGCGTGCTATCGAAGTAATCAAACGACAGCGGAACCACCGTCGAGCCCGGCTGATCGGCTTCTTTGCGCGCCAGCACGATCGCTTGGCTGGTTGTCGTCGCTTCCAGCAGCTGCGCATCGCCTCCCGACGGCGGATTGGCCAGCAGTCGCACCAAATACGCGCTCGCTCGCTGGAGCGCATCACTTGGCACCGGATGTCCGCCTTGGCTGGCCAGATACAGCATCCACGTCGCATACGCCGAGCCAAACGGATGCGCGCGCTGGTCGTCGGGCCAGAACGCAAACCCGCCGTGATAAAGCTGCACGCTGAGCAGACGCTGAACCGACTGCTGCACCACGTTTTTGACATCGAACGCGATCGCGCCGCTTCCTTTGAACAGCTCCGGTGCCAGCACCGCCGGAATCAGACGCGACGCCACGATCTCCAGCGATCGATGCTGTGAGTTGACCAGCTGGCGCGCCGCGTCTTCCACCTGAATCAGTCCCGACGCTCCGAGCGAAACAGTCAAGCCACCAGGCGCCGGCAGCGCCGTCGTCGGCACTTGCAGCGGAATGGCCACCGCGTCGGACTCGGACAGCACACCGTACCGCACCGCGCGTTCCACCTGCGTTCGCTCTTGCTCGACGACGATCGGTAGCCGCACCAGATCGGTAAACGTGTCTTTTTTCGCGGTCCGGCTCGTCGGAACAAACGTCGCGGCCAGCTCAATCTCTGCGGTGCCTGCGTGGTTGCCTTGGACCTCGATCGGAATCTTGGCCGGCACGTTGCGATCCATCGACTGCTCAAAGGTCGGCGACGAAACCAGCGTCAGCGGAGGCAGCAGCCCATCGAACTTGAGCCGCGCCGTCACTTGCAGGTTGCCCCGCATGTTGGTGTGGTTTTGCACCATCGCCGTCACTTCCGCGCGATCTCCGGGCCGAAGCAGCCGAGGAATCGCCGCGCGTAGCACCATCGGAGCCGACACGCGCACTCGAGCATCCGACGCACCGAAGCTGCCCGGACTGGTCCGATCCGACATCGACGCCATCACCACCGCGAAGATCCGAAACGTCGTCAGGCTATCTGGCAGCGGCAGCGTCGCTGTCACCTTGCCATCGGGCCCCGTCGGAAGATCGGCAATGAACAGCGGCGTCGCCATGATGTCGTTGCGCGCATCGAGCGCGACTGGCTTTACATCCGACGATTCCTTCGACACCTGCGGCGAGCCACTCGATCCAGCGACGGAATCTTCCGCATCGGACCGGCCCGGCTGCCACGGCTCGCTCGCTTGCCGAACATACGGACGAATCAGCGTCGAAAACGTGTCGCGACGGCTCGTCTCAATGCGCTGACGCGGCAAAAAGTGCGTCACAAAGCCCTGCGACATCCGATCGGGCGTGACCATCGCTTGGGTAAAGTCCATCGCAGCTTCGTCGACGGCCCACAGCGACACCCGCGCATTTTGAATCGGTGTCCCGAGCGCTCGATTGGTGACGCGAACCGTGATCGGAACCTGCGCACGCGGACCGGCTTCTTTGGGCGCATCGATGTTTACGCGCAGCCGCAGCGTATCAATTTCGCCTCGGACGCTCGCCACCGCTTCGAGCAGCACCGGCGGAGCCAGCTTGTCCCCAAACACCGCCAGCGCACGCAGTCGAACGCCCGCGACCCAGGTATCGTCGGTGGCAAACTCATGCTGCGCCACACCGTCGCGGAAGCTCAGCAGCACATGCTCTCGCAGACCGTTGCGCTCGGCCAGCAGCAGGCCTCGCTCGATCGACTTCGGACCACGCACCGTCACATGCAGCGTCGAGTGATGCTTCAGCGTCTCTTGTCCCGTCTCGATATACAGCTTGTCGAGCACCGCTTTTTGAGCGATGGGCGGCAGCGCACTTCCACTCGGCAGCACCGAAAAGCCCGTTCGCGTCACGGAGTGCACGGTATCGACACCGTTTGCGCCGCGCAGCGTCACGTCATAATCACCGACGACGTTGGCGGTAAAAACACACTCAGGATCGGGCCCCGAGTTGGGCACATCCAGCGTACAGGAATGAACTGGCTCTCGTCGCTGTTCGTGACGAACCAAGACCTCGACACCATTTTCGCTGCGATAGACCGGGACGCTGGCACGACGCTCGACGATGACCCGCACGCCAGGTGCCGACAGCCTAGACCCGTCGTAATACAGCGCACGCACTGGCAGCTTCACCACATCGCCCGTCCGCGCCTGCTTCGTCGGAGTCTGCGTCGCCAAGTAGTAGCGCGCCGGATGAACCATGTACTCGGTCTGCGCACCAGAGCGCTGGAACGCATCGTCGGAAATCGTCGCGGCCACCTGACAGCGACTCGCGAACTCTGGAATCGCATGTCCCGACGGAGGCGCAAACTCCAAGATCCCAATCGGTGGCGGACGATCCCCACTCGACAGCGGAACATCGACAAAGCCGGTGGTGCCGCGCTCGCCCAGCTCTGCCGGAGGCCGACTGCCCACATCCCACGTCGACGGAAGTCCCGGCGGACGAAAGCGCACCGCGTGGCAGCGCTGCTGATAGGCCGCTTTGCGAATGCGAACCAGCCCGCCGTACGAATAGTCCGCCGTCACACGAATCGTCGGACGTGTTCCCGCAATGACATCGCCAGGAATCGGCATCGCAGCGACGGAAAACTCTGGTCGCCTTGTCTCTTCGATAAAGACCCGCGACTGCGCCATTTCCCCGAGCACCTGCGCGACGATCGAATAGCTTCCAATCGGCGTTCCCGGCGGAACCTTCAGCTCGGCGAAGAACTTGCCTTCGCGCGTGGTCTTCGATTCAGCCAGGATCACCGTCTGACGGAACTCATCGACCAGCTCGATCTGAACCGGCGTGCCTTCGGGCAAAAGCCGCGTTCCGCTCTTGTACGCCGACGTATCGACGAGCGTCATCCCGAGCACACGAATGATGTCGTCGGGACCGTAGGTTCTACGCTCGGACAGCACCAGCGCACGCACCTCTTCCCCTGGAGTCAGCCCTGGCGCCGCGATCTTCTGTTCCGACGAAATCCGTCCATCGGGCGGCAGATACACCCGATCTTTGGACGCAGCATCCGACGCCGACAGCAGCGCTGCCGGAGACCGCTCTGCCCACTCAAACACGCCCGGTAGCGACAAAAGCCCGCTCGCATCCGTCTTCCCGAGCAGCAGCGGCTCACGACCCGGCGAATACTGATGCACTTCCGCACCGGACACCGGCTGACCGCTCGACAGCTTCGTCAGATACAGCAGCGATCGACTCGCGCCCGTCAGCAGCACCGGAGCCAGGTCCGTCACCCGAACCAGCATCAGCACCGACGGCGGCAGCTTGTCTCCACCACCGGGCGTAAGCTCCGTCACTTTCGCTTCGAGCAGCACCGCGCCGCGCACGTCCCCGAGCAGCTCGCGCAGATCGATCTCTGCCGATGACCACGCGGTCGGTCCCGTCGGAACCAGCGTCAGCTGCTTGCGCTTCTGTCCGACCGACGCATCAGGCCAGTTGAGCCGACTCATTCGCTCGCGACTCGGCCACGTTACGTCGCTGCCGCTCTTTCCTGACAGACCAACCAGCGTCTCGGGTTCCAGCACCACCGCACGCACGCTGACGCCCCGGACAAAGCGACTTTCGATGCCAACCGTCAGCTTTCCCGACGCTGGCAGCGTTCCACCCGACGAAGCCCAGCGCAGCATCGGTGCCCGCGCGAACACCGGACGCAGGCTCACCACTTTTCCGAGTCGCTGATGATGGCGATCGGTCAGCTCTGCGCCAACGTCGATTCGATACTGCACATCGGGACGGAAGCGACCATGCAAAACCACCTGCGCGCTCGTGCCTTCTCCGTCGGGGAAAAGCAGCTCTGTCGAGTACGCACCCGGCGGCGGCGTCACCCGGATGTAGCGCGTCTGCTGCTTGGTGACAGGCGCGCTAAACTTCAGCGTCACCGGCTCGACGGTACAAGGAGTCTTGGCCAGACACGTCACTTGCTCGACGGACAGAAGCTGCGGCGTCTGAAAGCGCACTGCATTTTGCGAATCCGTCGGAAGCGGACCTTGAAGCCCACGCAGACCCTTGCTGACCGTGAGCGTCACTTGACTACCACTTGGCCAGCCTCCCGTCGGAACCACTGCGTACAGACGATCCGACGAGACTTCTTTGTCGGGAACCTCGAAGCGCTTGCGATCTGCGTCGCTGGCCCGCTGAAGCACAACCGTGAGCGTGCGACTCGGACGAACCGCGCCCGAAAGCGGCACCGCATTGGCGACGATGTGACTGCTTAGCTCTTCGACGGTGGTTGGCTGATCAACGGCCAGCAGCACCGGATCGGTACGCGGCTGCGGATCGTCGGGACTCCGTCGCGGCAGCAAAAAGAAGCGAACCTGCGGCGGCGAGGTCTCAAAGCTCCAGCTCAGCGGCTCGCTATGCGACGCACCGTCGTAGGAATCAATCCGTCCCCGCAGCAGCACCGAAAATCGCCGTGCGAGCGGCAGTGGCTGCGACGGCTCAAACACCAGCAGATCCGGGTTCGCAAAGTAGGTCTTCCCGGGCACGCTCGGCTCGATCAGCAGCGTCGGATTGTGCTCTGCGTCCGACGGAGCCACCGGCTGATTGAACCGCACAAAGATCATCGCATGCGAGTCGGTTCGTCCTTGCGGTCCGTAGCCCAAGATCCGAAGCGGCGCCGCAGCGCTCGACTCAGGCTTTGGCCTCTGGCTGCTCACCGACGGACCCAGCGCTTCTAGCGTATGCGAAGGCCGAGGTGGCTTGCTCTGGGTAGCACTCCCGTTGCGGTCTCTGTGACATCCCATACAAAACAGGATGGTCAACAGCAGCCCGCAGAACTGATGAGCGGTCGCGCCCCGCCAGCGCAACCATGCAAAACTAGCCCCCAAGCTAGGCCATTCTACGCGAAAACAAACGTAATTTGGGGCACAAATAAGCAATCCGAACCGCGCTGGCACGCCAGCCAGACACACCGCGCTTGCATGCAAACCGCGCAGACGTGGGCGTACTATCCGGCCATGCCCTACCTGTTTGAAACCGAGGAACATGCGGCGCTGCGTGCGCAAGTGGGTCGCTTTGCAGCGTCAGCCATTGCTCCACATGCCAGCGCGTGGGAAGAAGCCGAGGGCTTTCCCGAAGCGCTGTATCAACAGGCCGCCGAAGCGGGAACGCTCGGCATTGGTTTTCCCGTCGAATACGGCGGCAGCGGCGGCGACATCACCCATCAAATCGTCGCCAGCGAAGCCCTGACGGTGCATGGACGCTCGGTGGGAACGGCGGTGGGACTCGGCAGTCATCTCATCGCGCTGCCTCCGATCTTGGCGCTCGGGAGCGAAGCGCAAAAGCAAGCGTATCTTCCGCGCGTGCTGTCGGGACAGCGGATCTCTGCGCTCGCGATCACTGAGCCAAGCGGCGGCAGCGACGTGGCTGCACTCCAAACCAGCGCCACTCGAGTGGGCGATCACTACATCGTGAGCGGCAGCAAGCTGTACATCACGTCCGGCTGTCGCGCCGACTTGGTGGTCACAGCGGTGCGCACCGATCCCGATGTCAGCAAGCGTCACATGGGACTGTCGCTGCTGGTGATTGAACAGGGCACCCCAGGCTTTTCCAAGAGTCGCAAGCTACGCAAGATGGGCTGGTCTGCATCGGACACCGCCGAGCTGTCGTTTGCGGACTGTCCGGTTCCGGTTTCCAATCGGCTCGGCGACGAAGGAAGCGCGTTTTTCGCCATCCTTCGCAACTTTTCGGCAGAGCGGCTTTTGCTGAGCGCACAGTGCGTGGCGATTGCGCAGCTCGCGTATGACGAGTCGGTGTCCTTTGCCAAGCTCCGCACCACGTTTGGCAAACCGCTGTCGCGTCATCAAGTGATTCGTCACAAGCTCGCGGACATGGCGACCCAGCTTCACGCGGCGCGCGCGCTGGTCGGTGAGTGTGCGATTCGCTGTCAGCGCGGCGAAGTGCAGATGAGCCAGCTCGCGATGTGCAAAAACACCGCCACCGACATGTGCAGCTTTGTCGTCGACCAAGCAGTTCAGATTCACGGCGGTCAGGGCTACATGCGGGAATCGCTGGTCGAGCGGCTGTATCGGGATGCGCGCCTGTATCCGATAGGTGGCGGCACGCGCGAGATCATGAACGAGATCATCGCGCAAGCAGAGGGCTACTAACCTGTGTGTGTAACCGCGGGTCCGCAGCGGAATCCCACCGCAAACGGTGGGAACGTGCGTCAGCGTGAGCGGAAAAACGACGAGATGCTGGCCGACTGCGCCTTTTCAAACGCCGCGCACTGATTGATGCGCTCGATCGTCTGCTTCAGGTTGCGCGGTCCGCCGGTGTACTTCGTCGATCGTCCCGTAAAGAACGTCTCTGCTTCGCTGCGCTCTGCTTCGCTGCACAGACCACCCGCCATTGCAGACAGCCGCGCGCCCGCATCCTTGGGAAGCTTGGCCACCAGATCCTCAAAGTGCGCCTTCACGAACTCAAACGGAAGTCGTCGCGTCTTTGCGTAGCCCGTCGGTCCCCACAACAGCGGCATCGCTTCACTTATCGCAACGTCTCCTTTGAGCACCAGATCGATTCCTCGCTGCGCCAGCTGCGGATTCCGAAAGCTTCCGAGCGCGCCAAGCAGCAGCGTTCGCTGGTTGCGATCCGGCTCTGCTTTCGCCGCTTGCCACAGCGCATCAAACAACGAAGCATCTCCGTGCTCTGCCGCCACCGCCAGCGCAAGTCGCACCGTCTCTGGATCAACCGAGCTGCGATTCCCAAGCCACTTTCGACACAGCGAAGTCGCTTCCGCAATCAGCGCTTTGTCTGCACCTTCCCCACCCACCAGTCGAATCAGCACGCCTCGCAGCAGCTTGACGTTGTCGTCTTCCTTCGGCTTGGCCAGGATTCCCAGCTCTTTTTGCTTGCGTCCAAATGTCGCAACAATGTGCTTTTGATAGGCCAATTGTTGCGATTCCGGCACCACTCGTTCCAGGCCCGAAAAGACACCGGCTGCGATTCCCACCACATGACGACTTTCATCACTTGCCGCCGCTGTGGCTAGCGCGAGCACCGAGTCTGCTGGCACCCGACCAATCCGCATCAGCGCCGACTGATCCCCAATGAGCGCGATCCGCTCGCCTTCTGAAAGCGCAGGCTGTCCGATTCCTTTTTGGGCTCCCTTTGTGACTCCCTTTGCGGCTCCCTTCCCAAAGAACGCACGCTCTGTCAGCGCAGACAGAAGCTGCGGAGAATACTGCACACGGTAGTAGCCAAGCGCATCGGCATTCACCACCACATAGTCAGGACACGCGACCCCCGGAAGCGTCCAGTCTGCCTGTTTTCCGTCGAGAAGCTTGCACATCCGCTGCTCTTTTCCCTGTTCGGAATAGCGCAGACAGACTGGCACTTTGTAGATCTCTTCGGCTTGTCCTACCGTTCCCAGCGGCAGATAGCGCGTCTGGGAAAGGCTCAGCTTGGCGACTCCTTTGTCACACGCAAGCGATGCCGAAACCAGCGGCAGACCTGGCTGATCAAGAAAGCTCTGGATCGCGGGCGCGAGCTGACTGCTCTTCCGCTTCAGCTCTTCCGCTTCCTCAGGAGTCTTCGCTTTCGTCGCTGCATCCGCCAGCTCTTGGGTCCACGCACCGATCAGATCCTGCGCCGATCCATTGCGATGGGAATGCTCTCGCATGTAGCGCGACAGACCCGCCGCAAACAGAGACTCTCCCATCCAGCTCTCAAACATCTCCAGAACGGAGCCACCTTTGGCGTACGTAATCCCATCAAAGGCATTGACGATGTCGTCGGAAGACTCGATCGGCTGACGGATCTTCCGCGCCGTGATCAGGCTGTCCGCACTCATCGCATGCTGACGTCTCTGCACGCGATTTTGAACCTCACGCCACTGCGGCTCGAAGCGACCAACGATCTTGGATTCCAGAAACGTCGCCAGCGACTCGTTGAGCCACAGCTCATCCCAGAACGACAGCGTGACCAAGTTTCCGGCCCACTGATGTCCCAGCTCATGGGCGGCCACCGTCGCGAAGATCTGCCGTCCGCGCACCGTCTCTTCTTCCGGCTTGATCTGGATCAGCCACTGTCCGTAGGTGATAAGGCCCGGATGTTCCATCGCGCCGCGCAGTCCCGGCACCGCGATCTGATCGAGCTTGTCGTACGGATACGGAATCCCAAAGTAGTCTTCCAGCAGCGACAGCAGGTTTCCTGAAACCTTCGCTGCATAGGTCGCTTCCTTTTCATGTCCGCGCAGCGTCACGATGCGAACTGGCGTGTTCTTTTTCCCAGCCGTTCCGGCATCGACCACACCGAACGGTCCGACGGCAAACGTCAACAGATAGGAAGGAAGCGGCGGCGTCTCTTTGAACACCACTTTCTTCATTCCGTTTGCTTCATCTGTCTGCGAAACCATCGGCGCATTGGTCAGCGCAACGTGCTCTTTGGGAACATGCATCGTCACTTGCCACGGAACCTTGAAGCCCGGCTCATCGAAGCAAGGGAACGCGCGTCGCGCATCGATCGGCTCAAAGTGACTGTAGATGTACAAGTCACTGCCATCGCGCTCTCGATAGATGCTGCTTCCTTCGGCGAGCGGTAGCTTTCCTTTGAAGCGCAGCTCTAGCTTTGCAGTTCCTTTTTCCAGCGGCTTTGCAAAGCGCAGCGCCACCAGATCTTTGCCGACCAGCTCCACGCGCGGACTCAGTGTCGCTGTCGCAGTCTTGAGCGTTGTCTGTTCGATCGAAAGCTCACGACCTGCGTGCATCCAGATCACATCGCTCGCTTGTTCGATCTGAACAGAGATCTCGACCTGACCTTGATAGGAATCATCACTGGGACGCAGGCTGAGATCGAGCGCATAGCGCTGCGGAATCGCAGTACGAGGCAATCGCAGCGTCGGTGCAGCAGTCTGTGCAGCGTGCGGACTGGCCACCGCCGGAGCAGCCGGACCAGCGGCTACAGCAACGTGAGACAGAAGTGCGGACCACATCACAGCGGATGCAGACCACAGGGCCTGGCGATAAGACTTCATCCATTCTCCTTATTGGGTTGTGTAGGGAATCCAAACGGACGGGTTTGGGAATCGAAGCAGAGTCGCTCGATTCCAATATGAGGTATTTTGTACGTCTCTTATTGTGCGAGCTTGGGCAGGCCGTCGTCTTCGGAGGACAGCTCTCGCAGACGGTAGCCGACGCCGCGCTCGGTCGCGACCAGATCGGCAGGGGCTCCCACTTGGCTCAGCTTGCGACGCAGCGCTTTGACGTGCGCATCGATCGTTCGATCCGTCACTGCGTAGCTTTCACCAAACATCCGATCGAGAAGCTGCTGCCGCGTAAACACCCGCTCTGGTGCCATGTGCAGCACTTTCAGTAGATCGAACTCTGTGCGCGTCAGATCAATCTGTTTGCCTTGGTACAGTGCGCGCCGCGTGTCGTTGTCGATCATCAGACCAGGACGCAGGAGACGCGGCCCACTTGCGCTGGACGCAATCGGACTGGGAATCGCGGCCCACGCCTGTGAGCTTCGTCGCAGCACCGCACGAATCCGCGCCACCACTTCACGCGGCGAAAACGGCTTCAGCACATAGTCATCCGCGCCGCCTTCCAGCCCCGCGATGCGATCCGCCTCTTCATCGCGGCTCGTCAAGATGATCACCGGCGTTCGCTGCGGAGCCGCGCGCAGCTTGGCCAGCAAATCAAAGCCCGATCCATCAGGAAGCATCAGATCGAGCACCACCAAGTTGCAGTCCGACAGAAGCTCCGCCGCAGCGTGCAGCGTCTTCGCATGTGCCACCGCAAAGCCATCGCGACGCAGCGCAAACAGCAGCGACTCGGCAATCGCACTCTCGTCTTCGACGATCAGGACTTTGGTCACGGAAGCAGTGTACGCAAAATTGTCCGCATTCGCCCCTTTCGGGGCATCAGCGGGTTCGGTCTAGACGGGATATCGAGGAAAGGTCGTCACATCAACAAACGCAGCAAGCAGCCATCGCAGCGACTACGGGTAGTGGTAGATCGCGCCGCTCGAGCCCACCGCGTAGACATCGTTGGCCGCAGCGCCCCAAATGCCGTAGTAGAATGGAGAGCTGCTCGTCGACATCCGCTGCCAGGTCTGGCCGCTGTCCTTGGTGTAGTAAATCGTGATGCCCGTCGAGACATAGACATCGTTGGCACCCGAGCCCCACACGTCGTAGATGGTGTACGTCGTATCCGGGAAGGTCAGCTTGTTCCAGGTCGTTCCGTCGGTGCTGCGCAGAACCGTACCCGATGCGCCCACGGCGTAGTAGTCGTTCGCAGCGACGCCACGGATGCTGTACAGGTTGGCGGTGCTGGTGATCTGCGCCTTGACCCAGGTTGCGCCGCTGTCCGTCGAGCGAAGGATCGTGCCGCTGTCTCCGACCGCAAACACGTTGTTCGCCGCCGAGCCCCAGACGGTACGCAGCGTGTTGGTCGTGCCCGAGGTCAGGCCCGTCCAGGTCACACCCGCCGTGGTCGAGCGAGCGATAACGCCAGCCGCACCGACGGTATAGATGTCATTGGCCGCGCTGCCCCAGATTCCGTACAGCGTCTGCGCCGTCGGACTGGCCAGCACCGTCCAGTTCGCTCCAGAGTTGGTGGTCTGTACCACCGTGCCGCCGGAACCCGCGATGAACACGTTGTTTGCCGCCGCGCCCCAGATCGCGTTGCGCGTCGATGCCGGACCAGCAATCGTAGCGGTGGTGGTCCAGGTCTTGCCACCATCGGTCGATCGATACGCCATCGTGGCCGCGCCAACCGCCCACACGTCATTGGCCCCCGAGCCCCAGACGTCCTGGAACGCCGACGAGCCCGTGCCGGTCGCCGCATTGAACACCTTGGAGCAGCCGCCGCCCGACACGCACGCCATGTTGGTGCCGCAGGCCGTGCCCGCCGCTGCGTTGGTCCACGATGAGCGCGACAGCGACGTGTCACACTTCTGGCAGGTGCCAAAGTCCGGGTCAGGGTTGGTCGCATTCGGCGTACGCAGCGAGCCACCGATGTAGCAGCCGTCCGAGCAGGCTCCAGCCACGCAGATCTGGGTGCTGCTGCCCGAGCACAGCGCGCCGGCTTTCAGGCACTTGCCCGCGCAAGCCGGGTCGCCACCGCAGGTCAGCGTCAGGTCGAGGTTGCTAGAGACCTTGTTGCCGTCGGTGTCATAGAACTCTGCGCTGAGCGAGCGCGTGCCCTGCTTGTCAAAGCCAATCGACTGCGCCTGATCCAGCTGATCCCACGTCAGGTCCAGCGAGTACGCACCGCCCGCACCCGCCACGAACGCGCCGTACTTGATCTTGCCATCGGTGCTGTTGAGCTGTCCGCCGAGCAGCTTCTGGATTCCATCGGTGTGCGTCACGACGGCGGTCACACGCACCGTGCCACCTTGCGTCAAGCTGTTGACGTTGGTGCCCAAGCTCAGGATCTTCAGCGCACCTTGCGCCAGATCCGGCAACGCCGCCGACCCCATGTCTGGAGTCGTGTTGCTCGGCTGGCAGCCGTAACCTGCGGCGAGCAAAAGTGGAAACGCAACCATCAGCCCAACAAGCGATCTCTTCATCGTTAAGTCCCCCCCAAATTCAATTGGTTAGCGGGCATCGTAACACGCGAAAATTTGGCTTTCCCGACGAGAAATTCGCTTTTTCTAAGTCCGCGAAATCACTGACTTTTTCGCGCGCAGCGACATCCGCAGACCCAAGCAACCGAAGGGTCAGCATCTTGAACGATGGATGTCAAAGCAGATGACGGATGAAGAAACGGACGGATGGACGCGATAGCAGACGACTAGACAGAAGAACGGACGAGGTCTGTTTTTACAGACAACAGCGGCTTAGACCGTCAAGCGCGCCGCGCCGCTCGTCACCGAAAACGCCGGATCAAGCGACACGTCCACACATGTCACCGCCGGAGTCTCGATCGCTTTGCGCAGGGTCGGAAGCAGCTCCGCCGGATCTTCGACGTGGAAGCCAACGCCGCCAAAGGCCTCGATGACCTTGTCGTAGCGAGTCGGTGCCAGCTTGGTGGCCGGCGAGCGATCTTCCCCAAACAGCATCACCTGCGGACCGCGAATCTGGCCCCAGGCGGCATCGTTGCCGACGACGACGGTGACGTGCATCCCGAAGCGCACGCAGGTCTCGAAGTCAAAGCCGTTCAGACCGAAGCTGCCGTCTCCCGACAGCACCACGACGCGCTTTTGGTGATTCGGGTCCAGCGCTTTGGCGGCCAGCGCAAACGGCGCACCGACGCCCAAGCAGCCAAGCGGCCCCGGATCAAGCCACTGTCCCGGACCTCCGAGCGGCAGCACCTTCGCGGCCATCGCCACCACGTCGCCACCGTCGCCAATGATGAGCGAGTTGTCGGCAAGCCGTCCCGTCCCCAGCGGTCCCGCCCCGAGCGCCTGACCGAGCGCCGCCGCGAGCTGATAGTGGTTGATCGGCTGCGTCGTGCTCTGCATATACGGAACGAGCCGCTGATACTGCTTGGTCTCGTCGTCGCGTAGCTCGCTTCGCCAGCCGCTCAAGCGATCGCGCAGCGCCTGTGCTTTTTGACCCACCGCGTCGGTAATCTGCTGGAGCACCAGCCCAGAGTGCCCCGCCAGCGCCAGATCCGTCGCTCGGTTTTTGCCAAGCTGGGTGTAGTCGCGATCGATCTGGATGATCTTGGCGCCCGGATGAAAGCCCGCCCCGAAGCCGACGCGGAAGTCGAGCGGCGTTCCCAAGATCAGCACCAGATCGGTCCCACGCAGCGCTCGCTTGCGCGCCAGGCTGTAGACGTTTGGATGGTCGGCGGGCAGCACGCCTCGACCCATGCCGTTCATCATCACCGGAATGCCCAGCGACTCCGTCAGACGCAGCAGCTCTGCCGACGCGTTATCCCAGTACACCTGCGAGCCCGCAAAGATCATCGGATGCTCGGCCCGTAGCAACAGCTCGACGAGCTGCTCGACCTGCGCGGGATCAGCTTGCGTACGCGGCCACTGCGGCAGCGGCGGCGGAACGATCAGCTCGACGTCATCGACCTGCGCCATCAGCACGTCGAAGGGAAGCTCTAGAAACACCGGACCCGGCACTCCGCCCGTCGCAATGCGGATCGCGGTCTGAATGTATTCGCGCAGCCGCTTGGGATCGTTCACCGTCGCGCACCACTTGGTGATCGAGCGCATGAGCGGAATCTGTTCCATCTCTTGCAGCGCGCCACGTCCGACGGAACGAACCTCGGCAGCACCACCCAGCACGACCAGCGGAGACTGCGCTTGAAACGCATTGGCAATGCCAGTGACAGCGTCGGTGACTCCTGGTCCTGCCGTCACCAGCGCCACGCCCGGTCCGCGCGTCAGCCGAGCGTAGCCATCGCCCGCGTGTGCAGCCGCTTGCTCGTGACGAGTATCGATGAGTCGAATCCCGTACCGAAGACAGCCGTCATAGATTGGTGCGATGTGGCCACCACACAGCGTGAAGATGTCCCGAACGCCATGTCGGTACAGCTCTTCCGCAACCAAATGTCCGCCGATGTTTGCTCCCATAGATGCCGACGCTAGCTTAGCGAGCGGCTGCCGGTCAATCGCACACGCTCGGCACGGCGCGAGATCGCAGCAAGCAGCCGGGCTCGGGATACAATCAACAGCGCTTGCCCCAAGGAGTTTCGTCGATGTCTGTACGTACTGCGCGCGTCGTGACTGTGCTGCTCGGATTGATGGCTTCTGCATCGCTCTGCTTGGCCCAGGGAAAGAGCTATCAGCTAGAGCGAAACGAGCTGGTTCTTCCGTCGCCCATAGTGTTTGAAACGGGAACCGATAAGCTCGCCTCTTCGTCGGAATCAGGGCTTCAGCACGTCAAGTCCTACTTGGAAGACAAGAGCTACATTTCCCGACTGCGGATCGAAGCGCACACCGACTCTCAAGGCAGTGATGCAGCGAATCAGAAGCTGACCGAAAAGCGCGCACTTGCCGTCGGACGCTGGCTGGTTTCCAAGGGAATCGACTGTAAGCGGCTACTCGCGGTCGGATTTGGGGAAAGCAAGCCCGTCGCGAGCAATGATTCCCCCGAAGGACGCGCGCAGAACCGTCGGGTTTCGTTCGTCAATGCAGAGCTGCGAGGCAGAGCGATTGGCGGAATGCCCATCGATGGAGGAGGACAAGTCGCAGGCGATCTGTGTGCAAGTAGTCCGTAGCCAGACCGCAGCGACGAATCTGCGCTTAGAACAGCTTGTGAACCAGCCAGGTGATTCCGCTGTTTAGGATCGCGGTAAACAGCGAGCCAACCAGCGCGGAGACAAAGCCTTCGATCTTGACTCCGTCGATGAACTTGTCCGTCAGCATGAACAGCCACGCGCGAATCACCAGCAGGAACAGCCCAAGCGACAACACCACAAGCGGCAGCGTCAAAAACGCCAGCAGCTTGAACAGAAGTCCGTCGAGCACCGCAAAGAGGATCGAAAAGCCGACCGCGCTACGGAACGAACGGACCTCAATGCCGGGCACCAGCTTCGCCGTCAGCATGAAGGCCAGCGCGTAGAGCACAAACGAGAGCAGAAGCGACATCATCGGAGCGACCTCTTGGCGCAATCAAGCGCGCCATATCGACATCTTGCCCCAAGAACTGCGCTGGCGCACGTCCGCGAGCCAAAATGGTCCGCAAACTGTGCAAAGATTCCGTCGCAGCAGCTGAAACACACACTGAATCCGGCAGCCGGGCGCTTGTTGGCCTGCACTTGCAATATTAGGCATATAATATGACTAATATTTGCGGACTATTCCCCAGTGGTTTCGCCGTGTTACGATGGGGCGATGGTCGCTCCGTACTTTGCGTTCCTAGATGGAGCCTTTCGCTACGATTGTGCAAGCTGTGGTCAGGCCTGCTGTCGAGGCAAAGGCATCGCGATCTCTGCATCGCGAGAGCTGGTTCCGCTGCTCGCTCGCGCACCGCAGATTGCACCGCTGCTGCATCCTCTGGCTGGTGGATATGTGCGGCTGCCTGATGTGACCGATGGCTGTTGGTTCTTGGCCAGCGACGGAATGTGTAGCTATGAAATGACGCACGGACGCAGCGCCAAGTTCACAACCTGTCGCCTGTTTCCCTTCAATCGCGTCTTTCGCTTGGGAAGTGCGCAGGTGGTCGACGTAAACAGCGTGGTCTGTCCGATCCAAGATGCGTACGGAACGGGACTCGGTGTCCGTCACGAAGAGCTCCTGTCCGAGCTGGCTGCGCTCGGCAAAGATCCGCTGCTGGACAGTGCGGTGCCCTTGCCACAAGGTGCGAGAGAGCTGCGCTGGCTTATGCTGGAGACGACACTTCGCGATGACTCAGCGACGTATCTGCAAGAAGTGGACTACCAGACGTTCGCACAGCATCAGCAGGCCCAGACCGAGCGACATCTGGGACTGCGCGGAACCGATCCTCAGACGGAGATTCGCGAGTTACAGCACTACTTTGACAGCATCTACGGATCGCTTGTGGCGGCGCTCGCGCCTGCGCAAAGAGCCCAGGTGAGTCGAGCGCTGACGCTGCTGAGCCCGTCGCTGCGCTTTAACGCGCTGTTTCGCAAAGGGGTTGATGACTATCGACGCACCGTGCTCAGTCTGCCGTCGCAGCTGCTGGCCACGTCGGTGCTTAGCTTGGGTGCGACGGCGCTGTGGAACAAGCCGCTCAGCCTGCGAGCGATGACAGAGCTACACCAAGCCCAGAGCGAGCTGCGTCAGCTGCTGGGTCGACTGCGTGAGCCTGCGACGCTGGACGGACCACTTACCACTCCCGAGCTGCCGACATCGGTGAAAGACGCGGTGTCGCAGCTTTCGGACAGGCTCCGGCAGCCCAAATCAGCGACGATTCCGCTCGGTCAACACCTGATCCTCGTTGGTCAGTCGCTGCCCGCAGCAGAGCGCGCGCTGTTGCCGTCTGTTCTGGTTCGAGCCGGAGAGTCGCTGCGGTTTGTGTCGTCTCGGGCTTGACTGGCTCGCCGGGTCGGCTATCGTCCCCGCCGTGCAAGCAAACGGTCAAGTGGTAGAGCCCTCCGCAAGAGGGCCGGTTCTGGTCACAGGCGGAACGGGATTTTTGGGCGAGCACCTGCTGCGTGCGCTGCGAGGACGCGGCCAAGCGGTGCGAGTGCTCACGCGAGAGCCAACCGCCGAGCTTCGCGAGCTGGGCGTCTCGGTCTATCAGGGCGATCTGCTCGTCGATTCGCAGCGCGCAGCTCCGTCGCAAGGTAGCGCGCAAGACGATGGACCCAGCGAAGCGCTCGATCTGGCGCTCGACGGGGTCAAAGAGGTCTATCACCTGGCGGGAATGGTTTCTCGCGATCCGTCGCGAACCCAGCAGATGATGCACCTGCATGTCGATGGCACCAGGCGACTGCTGCTGGCGTGTAAGCGCGCCGGTGTGCGTCGTGTTCTGCTCGCGAGTACGTCGGGAACCATTGCGCTAAGCCGCGATCCTGATCCGATCCCCGACGAGACGTGGCCTTATCCCGTCGAGCTATGCGGCGAGTGGCCGTATTACCTGTCGAAGATCTATCAAGAGAAGCTCGCGCTTGAGCTGGCTCCGAAGCTGGGTCTGGAACTGGTGGTGGTCAATCCGAGCCTGCTCCTTGGGCCGGGAGATCGTCGAGGATCGTCGACGATGGATGTGCGCAAGCTGCTGTGCAACGAAGTGCCAGCGATTCCGTCGGGCGGCGTAAACTTTGTCGACGTTCGTGATGTCGCGACGGCCTGCGTCGCTGCGATGGAAAAAGGTCGCGCAGGACAGCGCTATCTGCTCGGTGGACCGAACTGGACCTTCGCGGAGTTTCTGGGACGGCTGGGACGGATTGCTCGCGTCGATGGTCCGTGGCTGAAGCTGCCGTCGCGCTGGAATCGGGTGCTGGAAGGCGCAGTGCGTGCCGTCGATGAGCTGTATCGTCACCGAGGCCACACGAGCCCCATCGAGCGCATCAGCTTCGAGATGTCCCAGCATTATTGGTACTGCGACAGCAGCTTGGCCGCGCGTGAGCTAGGCTTCTCGTTCCGCGATCCGGCGGAGACGCTCGACGACACCGTCCGCGACATCCGCAAGAGCCTGCGCTACTAAGACCCCACCGCATGACCATTCTGACGGTTCAAGGGGTTGAAAAGAACTTCGGTGCACGACGAGTCCTCGCCGGGGTGTCGTTTGCTGTCTCAGCGACGGATCGAATTGCGCTCGTTGGCTTAAATGGCTCGGGGAAGTCGACGCTGATGCGGCTGCTCGTCGGTCCGCTGCCAGCGGTCGACGGGTCTCCGACGGATGAAAGCGATCACCGCGAAGCCGAGCCTGACGTCGGGCTTATCACGCGGCAGCGCGGGCTTCACGTCGAATACGTTCCGCAAGAGCCTCGGCTTGTGCTGACTTCGACGGTGATGGAAGCGCTGCGCGCCGGAATGCGTCGGCACGGACAAGTGCTGGCCGAGCTGGATGCGCTCACCCACGAAATCGAAAACAGCGACGGAAACAAGCGCGATACAGCGATTGCCCGGCAGGCAGAGCTGCACGAGCGGCTCAAAGAACTGGGCGGCTGGGATGTTGAGCACGAAATTCGTGGCATCGCAGCGTCGCTACAGCTTCCGAAGATGGATGCGATCGTCGGGACGCTTTCGGGTGGCGAGCGACGACGGGTGGCACTCGCGGCGGCACTGCTCGCACGACCGGAGCTGCTGCTGCTCGACGAGCCAACCAACCATCTCGACGCACGCACGGTGGAATGGCTGGAAGCGCGACTTCGCAGCCAGCCCGGCGCGCTCGTGCTGGTGACGCACGATCGCTACTTTCTCGATCGCGTGGCGACGCGGATTCTGGAAATCGATCGCGGCAAGGTGTTCACCTACGAAGGCAACTATCAGCGCTTTTTGGAAAAGCAGGCCGAGCGTCTGGACACCGAGGCGCAAAAAGAGCGCGATCGCGCGATGTTTGTCCGTCGAGAACTCGACTGGATTCGACGCGGTCCAGCAGCCCGAACCACCAAGCAGAAAGCGCGCATCGATCGCTTCAACGATGCCGTCGCCAGCAAGCCCAAGCAGGAAGAAAAGCCGAATCAGGATCGTCGCTTGATCTTGCGGCTTCCGACGGGCGGACGGCTGGGCAAGACGATCTTGGAGATGCGTGGGCTCGGCAAGTCGATTGCAGGCAAGAAGCTGTTTTCGGATCTGACGCTGACGATGAAGCCGGGCGATCGCATCGGCATCATCGGCGGCAATGGCGCGGGCAAGACGACGCTGATTCGCACGCTCATCGGAGAGCTTCCACCCGACGCTGGTGAGGTCATTCGCGGCCTGAACACGCGGGTTGCCTTTTTGGATCAAGGACGCGCGGATCTCGACGATAACAAGAGCGTTCTCGATGAAGTATCAGGCGACAGCGACAGCGTGTTTTTGGAAGACGGTCCGGTTCACGTTCGGACCTTTCTGCGCATGCTGCTGTTTGATGATCGCTTTGCCGACGCCAAAGTCGGAACGCTGTCGGGAGGCGAGCGCAATCGTGTGCAGCTTGCGAAGCTGCTTCGACGCGGTGGAAATCTGCTGGTTCTCGACGAGCCAACCAACGATCTCGATCTGATGACGCTCGGGGTGCTGGAAGAAGCGCTGTCCGAGTTTCCAGGCTGTGCGCTGGTGGTTTCGCACGATCGCTGGTTTCTCGATCATGTGGCGACGGGAATCCTGGCGTTTGAAGGCGACGGAAAGGTCACGTTCCACGAAGGAAACTACAGCGACTATCTGGAACGAACCAAAGCGCAGACGCCGCCAGAGCCGGACCCCAAGCGAGCGAGCACGCCCAACAAGCCAGCGACGGTGGAAGCTGCAAAGCCAGCCGCCAAGACAGCGCGCAAGCTGACGTTCGCAGAACAAAACGAGCTGGCGAAGATGGAAGAAAAGATCCTCGCGGCGGAATCGACGGTCGAGACGCTGTCGCAAAAGCTCAGCGATCCGAGCGTCTACAAGGATCACGCAGCGGATGTTCCGACGTGGGTGGCGTCGCTGGATGCAGCGCGGGCGGAAGTGGACCGGCTCTATGCACGCTGGCAAGAGCTGGAAAGTCTAACGAAGAAGTAGCGACGGGAAGCGCGGGACTTTGAGGGAAAGAAAGCGCATTGCAGCGACGAGCGATGCGTCGCTGTGATGGCTAACGAAGCTGCTGCGCGAGGCCGGACAGACGGTTTATCAGATCGTCGACCTGCTGCTGGTTCATGTTCACATCGACCACAAACGAGCTCTTCTGCGACGACACCTTGACGGTATCGAGGAACGCGACCATGCCCATCATCTTCAGCATCGGCAGGTTGCGCAGGCCAGCCAGCTGCTCGATCGCTTTGTCACGAAGCTGCGTCGCGTCACCGTCCGAGCCGAGATCCAGATAGGCGTGCATCTCCAGACCTTTGGCAATCTCGACGGAACCCGAGACGCTGCGCAGCGAACGAACCGGACCGAGCTGCGGATTGCTGCCCAGCTTTTCCGACATCTGCGCAGGAACCAGACCGGCCCACCACAGCGAGTCACTCGTCCGCGTTCGCTTGATGATGTCGCCGAGCGCCGCATTCTTGGTCGCGTTTTCGCCCTTGCCCGCGTCGAGATCAATCGCGCGCTTCACCCAGTCTGCGCCCGCCAGCACCACGCCTTTTTTGCCCATCGCCGTCATGTACGACGACTGCGTGCCGATGCTGTAGATCTTGTGCCCGCTGTAGTCGGTCTCCGTCACCGGCTCGTTCTTTTCTTTGGCGACGGTATGCAGGCAGCTGACGAACTTTTCGGGCGCAAAGCCGCCGCGCAGGATAAGCGCAAACTCTTTGCTATCGCTTACGTTCGACGGAACGGCCACAAACAGCGAGTCAATCTGCTTGAGCGGATCGATCTGACAGTTCTTTACCAGCTCCTCGTAGTTGGCCTTGGCTTTGGCGTCTTGGTTGAACTTTTCGATGAACTTGTCCCACAGCGGGCTTTTCCGAGCCTGCTTCACGTTCACCATGAAGACCACGTCGGTCTCTTTGGGAACCATGTGCAGATCATCTTTGGCCGCCGAGGTTCCCGACGTGCGATTACAGCCAGTGCCTCCGACGAGCACCGACGCAAGAAGGAGCGCAGCCGAAGTGCGCACACCGCGTCGCGCTGCCGAGGAAAGAGACAGAGAACCATCTACAAACGACATGTGAAGATTCCTTGAGGTGAGTGTGGGGCCTATTTATGACGCGAGCATCCTCGCTGTCAAAGAAACGCTCGTCGAGAAAGGCCAACCAGCTGGAATGATATGACCCTGGGTGAACAGACTAGCCACCCGCTTCTTCGTCTTGGGCGACATCGCTGGCGGCTGAAGCTGCGTCCTCGCGACCGGATTCCGCAACTTGAGAGGCTCGCTTGCGTCGCAGCGCTGGGGGCGTGTAGCGCGCTTTTTCTCCCGGCCCGGAGTAGTCGATCCAAAACGCGTCTTTTTGCCGACCCACATCGACGTGAATAAAGCCGGAGTTCGGATAATACCCGACGCCGATGTTGTGGTAGGCGCTGCGCAGGTGGTCTCGCACCGACTCGATGGACTCGCCTTGGACTTGAAAGTCCGCCGCGACGCCCCGCTTGTGCGGACTGCGCGGATTGCCCTTCTGTTTCGCGATCTTCGGCGCTCGATAGCCAGCGACGATAAAGAGCTTGGCGTTGTGATAGTGCCGCGCCACTTGGTACAGGATCTTCACCAGTCGCTCGTTCATCGAGTGACGCTGCCCGGTGTGATGACAGCGCAAAAACGACGACACTTCCTGCATCTTTCGCTTGGAAAAACCGCCTCCTGACTGAGGCTGAAGTTCCAGCTTGTGATGGGTCGTTAGGTGTTCCAGCACAATGATGGGCGGCGGTGACGGCTTCTTCTTGGACTTCTTGGCAAGCGCGCTGTGGCTGCTCAGTACAAGCAGCAGACAGACCCACGCGGCAAGCGCCCATTTGGCCCGGCTCATCATATTGATTTGGGGGTAGCAGAGGTCGTACCGCTTCGGCAAATAAATTTTCCGGCGCACCGTAGCCTCACGTTCACAGCTGTGGCCCAAAGTAGACAGCGCCGTTATTCAACGACTGGCAAAAAAAGCAGCACTTTCGAGGAGTAATGACTCTGTTGCCAGGTCGCGGACCAACGAACGGTAAGCTGGTCTAAGTCTCGCTTTGGCTTTCGGGGCAGGAGGAACGCCATGAAGACTCTTTTTACCACCATCACTTCGCTGGTCCTTACGGCCACGCTCGGATCGGTTGCCAGTGCTCAGACGCTTGATCCCTCGTCGATGAACCAGGACTGGCAAGACGGTCAGCCCGCCGAGATGTATCAGGCGCCCGACCAGACCGCCGAGATGTATCAGGCCCAAGGTCAGTACGCGGACCAGGCGCAGATGTTCGGCTTCTTCGGCCCGCACCCGATTGCCTACGACCAAGGCGGCGGCTTCTGTAACCACCAGGGTGCGCACGAGCACGGCTATCCGGTGTTTGATCAGAACCTGTTCCGGATGTCGAACGGCTATGCCTACTTCGTCGGTGACGTCGCGGACTTCGGCTACGGACTGGCCAGCTATCAGTACAGCAGCGAGCACCCGCTTTCGCACATCCACGGCGGCGGCTACTGCTACATGGGCTGGTCGCACCGTCACTGGTTTGCTCCCGTCGGTGTGAACTTCGTGATGGGCACTGGCGGCTATATCTATAACGGTCCGTGGGCGTCGGATTACTATTCGCTGCGTCCGCGCTATGTGTCGTACTACAACGACTACTATCGTCGCTGGTATCTCGGCGGTCGGTACTACTCGCTGCGGCCCAACCACGTCTACTTCGGCACGGGCTATCACCGTCCGGTGGTGCGCGCCTACGGAGGATACGGCTACGGTCGACCCTACGGTGGTCCGATCTATCGCTCACCGACGCCGGTCTATCGCGCTCCGGTCTATGGCAGCCCCGTTCGTCCCGCGCCGGTTTATCGCGCTCCGGTCTACGGTGGCCCCGTTCGTCCCGCGCCGGTCTATCAAGCGCCTGCGCCGGTCTATCGCGCTCCCGCGCCGGTCTATCGCGCGCCTGCGCCGGTCTATCGCGCTCCCGCGCCGGTCTATCGCGCTCCCGCTGCGCCGATGCATCACGGACCCGCTCCGGTTCATCACGCTCGCGGCTGGCGCTAAGCCCGCATCGCAGCTCACTCGTAGTACAACACCGCCATGAGTGAGCTTCGCGTCTGCCCTTCCCATCCCGATCTCGCCGACGATCTCGCGACACTTCAGCGACTCTGTTTTCCCACGCTCGGCGTAGCTGAGCTGATCACCGCTGCGCAGTTTCGCCATCACTTGACCGTGTTTCCGCAAGGACAGCTTGTGGTGCTCGATTCCACGGATCGTCCCGTCGCCAGCTCATCCAGCTGTCTGCACCGATCCGACTTTGTCCATTCCCAGCATACCTATATGGAAGCGAGCGGACAGAACTGGCTGTCTACTCACACTCCAGACGGAGACTGGCTGTACGGAATCGACATCGGCGTGCATCCCGATCATCGCGGAAAAGGTCTCAGTCGACTGCTTTATAGCGCACGCAAAGCCCTGGCTCGCACGCTTGGGAAACAGGGACTTGTCGTCGCTGGGATGCTCAAAGGATTTTCCAAATACCGCGCCCACATGACAGCCGAAGACTATCTGCACAACGTTGAGATCGGCGCCATCTTCGATCCCACCGTCAGCGTGCAGCTTCGTCAGGGACTGTCCGTTCAGGGTCTACTCCGACATCACATTGATGATCCGACGATCGATGGAATGGCCGCGCGCCTGATTTGGTACAGCGACGAAGCATCCGCCATCTGATAGGCTGATTCGCCATGAGCGTCTACCGCGTCATCGGCACCGCTGGACACATCGATCACGGCAAGACCAGCCTCGTCAAAGCGCTCACCGGAATCGATACCGATCGACTGAAGGAAGAAAAAGAGCGCGGCATCACCATCGAGCTGGGCTTTGCACACTTGTCGCTCCCTTCGGGTCAGGTTGTCTCTGTCATCGACGTTCCTGGTCATGAGCGCTTTGTCCGCACCATGGTCGCAGGCGCGGTAGGAATCGACTCCGTTGTGTTGGTTGTCGCCGCTGATGAAGGTGTCATGCCGCAGACGCGCGAACACCTGGACATCTGCTCACTGCTCGGAATCCGCAGCGGAGTGGTGGCGCTGACCAAGTGCGATCTCGTCACACCCGATCTGCTGGATCTGGCCAAAGAGGAGCTGCGCGAGATCCTGTCTGGCACATTCCTTTCGCACAGCGAGATCATTCCCTGTTCCGTACGGACAGGGGTGGGACTAAGGGAGCTTCCGCTTGCGATCGAGCGCGCACTCCGCAGCGCACCAGCGCGTGATCAAGAAGCGATTCCGCGCTTGCCGATTGATCGCGTCTTTACGCTCAAGGGATTCGGAACCGTGGTGACAGCAACGCTGATGGCGGGCAAGCTTCACGTCGGTGATGAGCTGACTCCGGTTCCTCCGCATCGCGCTGCGCTCACGGCCAAAGTACGCGGACTTCATGTGCACGGACACACCGTAAAAGCGTCCTATGCAGGACAGCGAACAGCGGCCAACCTCAGCATTCCGCTCAGCTCCATTCACAAAGGAGAGACGCTCGCTCCCGTCGGAACACTGGCTGCGTCCTCTGTCATGGATGTCTCGCTTACTCATCTTCCGGTAGCCCGCGCAGTCCTGCCAAGAAGAAGTCGGCTCCTGGTCCATGTCGGAACCGCGCAGCGACTTGCCAATGTGCTGCTACTTGATCGCACCGAGCTTGAGCCCGGACAGACTGCACTCGCACAGATCACGCTTTCCGAGCCGCTGTGTGTGATGCCCGGAGATCGCTTTGTACTGCGCGGATTTGCTCCGCAAAAGCATCACGGAACGACCATTGGCGGCGGTGTCATTCTCCGCAACCTAAGCACACCGCAGCGACGGAAAAACCCTGCACTCTGTGACACGCTACAAGCCGTTTCCGATCAGCTCAAGAAGCTGTCTGTTCCAAGCGAGCGAGCTGCCGCGATCTTGTCGCTTACGCAGCTTCACATCGAACGAAAAGCCATCAAAGGAAGCTGCATTCCTGATCTGCTGCGCGCCCTTCCTATCGGAATCACAGCCCTTCAGCGGGCACTCGAGGCGCTTCTTGTGACCAGCGCGATCGTGAGACAGACCGACATTGCAGAAACCGAAGAAGGAGCGTGGCTCAGCCAGTCTTCCTATTTGCAGATCAGACAAGGAATCTTCGACGCTGTAGCCACCGCGCTTGCGCAAGATCCAAGCCTTCCCGGACTTCCCAAAGAACAGCTTCGTACACAGCCAAAAGGACCCCTGTGCGGACTCTCTGCACGACTGTTTGAGTCCGTCTGTCTGCGAATGATTTCTGATGGTGTACTGGTTGCGGAAAAAGAACGGCTACAGATTCCCAGCGGACGCGCCGTGCCTGCCGCCGATCCTCCGCAGGTCTGTGCAGTGCTGCGCGTGTTTGAGCAAGCCGGACTCGGTCCGCCGCGTCTGGAAGATGTGCCTGCGCTGATTTCCCAGCAGCAGCCGAAGCCGCCCGCGCTCACTGCGCCGGAGCTCAAAAAGATCATCGATCTGCTCGTACGACGCGGTGATCTGCTTCGCATCAAAGATCTGATCTTTTTCCGAAACGCAGTAAGCGAGCTGAGCGAGCGGCTGATCTCTATGCTGAAAGTGCAGCGCGAGATAAGTCCCACTCAGTTCAAAGATCTCGTCGGACAGAGCCGCAAGTACAGCATTCCTCTGGCCGAGTATTTCGATGCCCAGCGGCTGACCTTGCGGGTCGGCGATCAGCGGCGGCTGCGAAGTCCAACGTAACCTTTGACGATCACACTCCACTCGGCGTAAGGTCCGCATTCACAGGGTCTTTCTCGCTCTCGTTTGGAGGTCGTGATGTACGGTTCCTTCCGTTGTCTGTTTGCCTCACTGCTGTTCTTCGTCATCGGCTGCCAAACGGATCGAAGCGTAGACATCGAAGATCCCTACGCAATCGAACACGGAACCGATTGCACCGACGGACAGTGGCAGTGTGTAGAGGGCTCCCGCAAGCAGTGCGTACGCGGCAAGTGGCTCACCCGAAACATCTGTCTGCCCGGCCAGACTTGTGAACCGACACTCGGCTGCGTGTCCTGCTCTCCTCGTCTTCCCAAGCAGTGCGATGGCGATGATGTTCGCATCTGTGGACCAGACGGAAGATTCGGTGAGGCAGTACAAAAGTGCGATCCCGGAATGTGCAGAGGAGGCGTCTGCATCAACTCCTGCGGAGAGAATGCGGATCTGGTCTATCTCGTCGACGAACAGTACCGACTCCTGAGCTTCAATCCCAAAGACGGAAAGAACGAACTCAAGCTGCTCGGCAACATCAGCTGCCCAGCTGGTCCATCGTTTGGGGGTGGTACCGCGACTCCCTTTTCGATGTCTGTCGATCGCGATGCGCGCGCCTGGATTCTGTACAACAGCGGAGAGATCTTTTGGGTCAGCACCAAAGATCTCAGCTGCAAAGCCAGTGGCTTCATGACTGCACAAAACGGCTTTGAGACGTTCGGAATGGGCTTTGTCACCGACGGTGTGGGAACCGAAGCAGAGACGCTATACGTAACCGGTGGATCGTTTCTGGAACCCGGAAAAGGAAGGATGGCGCAGATCGACAAAAAATCGCTCATGCTAAGTCCCATCGGAACGCTTCCCACCACAGAGTATGGACCCGAGCTAACCGGAACCGGACGTGGCGAGCTGTGGGCGTACTTCCCAGGCACAAGCGAGTGCTTCATTGCCAAGATGGACAAGACGACCGGACAGCCTGCGATGAAGTATCCGCAGTCACCGCTTCCGGGCTCTGTTCGCGCGTGGGCCTTCGCACACTGGGGCGGACGCTTTTACATGTTCGTTACGGTGTTTGAACCAGCGCTCGGTCGCAACAACTCCCAAGTGTTGATGTTCAATCCAGATGATGGAACCGTGGTGCGCGTGCTCGACAATCTGCCCTACATCATCGTCGGTGCGGGCGTGTCTACTTGTGCGCCGGTGGTGATCGGATAAGTCATGTCGCCAAAGCAAGTCACAGACTACGTACTCGATCGCGATGAGGTGTTGGGACGTGGTCACTATCTGCGCCTACGTCGCGTTCATCTGCGCAATCGCTACGAAGACGGAACCCTGTCTGTGCCCTACTTCTGCGAGCTGGTCGATCGTCCCGATCACGGAACCGATGCGGTGGTTGTTGGTCTGTGGCGACGACATGCTGGATCACAAGAAGTGGAAGTGCTGCTCCGTCAAGGACTCCGTCCCGCGCTACGCTTCGGCAGAGATCCGGCGCGGCTGGCGGTTCCTGATCCGGCTCCGTACCTGCGGATCTATGAAGTCGTAGCAGGAATCCTGGAAGACGAAGATCGCGGACTCGAAGGAATCAAACAGCGCGCGGTACAGGAAGCCTGGGAAGAGGCCGGTGTCCGTCTGCAAACGTCAGACATCGAGCTACTGGGACAGCGCGTCTTTCCATCCCCCGGAATGGTTCCAGAGGCCTTCTTTTTGGTCTGTGCGGAAGTGGTGCAAGCGCAGGAAGAAGCGGAAGGAGACGGATCACCAATGGAACACGGCGCGTCGCTGCGCTGGCTTCCTTTGCGTGAAGCGCTGGCCTTGTGTGATCGCGGTGAAGTCGAAGATGCCAAGACAGAGCTTCTGCTTCACCGCTTGCAGCGCCGACTTCAGCCGGAACGACGCAGCGTATCGACTACAGACGAACTCCGGTAAACGGCGTCGAGATCTCCAGCGACGCACCAAGCACCAGCGCTTCCGGCTTTCCCGTCAGCGGATCCAGCGCTCCTGCCCACAGACAGCCACCGGCAAAGCCTGTCTTCACGGTTCCTTGCGTCATGCTGGTTGCCTGCCAATCGATTCCTTTTCCCGTCGAGCCAATCTGCGCAGACGCAGCAGAGATACCGAGCAGCGCGCAGTTTACGCCGTTGCTAGCGAAGCTTCCGCCAAGCAGTAGATCAAATCGATCTCCCGCTTCCGAGATGAGTCCAAACGCATCCGCGCTGCCGCTCACAATCGAGCCGGAACAGACAGGTTTACACTCGGGATTGGGTGTCCCAGAGCCACACTGACTGCTCTGTGGCGCGGTCGTCACGCCACTACACTGCTGCGTAGGAATCTTGACCCACATCCGGTGCTTGTACATCGCATCACGCTGATCAATGTTCACCGAGGTCGGCCACACTTCGCTCGGACAGACAACCTCGGGACGACTACAGTCCAGGTTGAATGCATACGCTTTTCCGCCATGTGTCACCGAAAAAGCGCCGCCACTGCCCGGTAGGTTCTGCGAGTACACAGAGCCTCCGATGTTTACCTTCACCGTCAGCGTATTGCTGTACGAGATGGTCCACTTTCCCGTCACATCCGGCGCAGGTGAAGTTGAGTTGAACGCGCCTCCGCAGCCTCCGTCTGCCCCTGAAAGAAAGGGAAGCGAGCCACAAACCAGAAGACCAATAAGCGTACTCCGTTGCGTTTTCATTAAGGATCCTCCGTTTCACTGCAGTCACGAGCGCGCGCACTATAACGCCTCGCTACCGAGACCACAGCAAACTTCCAAAAATCACGCAGATACCACCGATTCTCTTTCTCACTGCGTCGTGGCTGATACAATTTCGGCCATGCCTGCCCGGACTCGACGCGCCGTCTTTTCTGTCGTCGTACAAGCGACTGCTTGGCTCTGTTCCGATCCGGCCCATGCCGAAGGGCCACAGAGTCCGGCGGTGCCTGCCGCGCAGTACGAATCAGACACCGATCCTCAGAGTGCGCCCCCTTCGCTCAAAGAGAGTGCGATTCCCCCGGTTCCCAATGCTGCACCTGCGGAAGTTCCCGCCCTTCCGCCACCACCGATACCGGAAGCCACGCTATCGCTGTGGCCAAACGGAAAGCCCGCGACCATCACCTGCAGTGGTCAGCCCATCACGCAGTCTGTCTGTCGCTACAGTGACTTTTCTGGAACGCTGACTACGTATTACACCGACGGAAGCGTCGCCCAAGTTCTGTCCTTCACAAACGGAATCCTAGAGGGTCTGGCGGAACGCTACGATGGGGGCGGACACCTGATCGCGCGCGAATATTTTCATGATGGAAAGCCGCGCTCTCCGACGAATCTACCCGCTGGAGTCAGCGTCTTTCGCGATACACCGCTACCGCCGCCTCCCACGTTCGGAGAACAGTCCGGGGTTGTGACCACTTCGCGCATTTCCCTCGACGCCGCAGACCGAGACAGACTGCGCGGAATCGTGGGTCTGGGACTTCGCGGATCGATCGGATTTTTGGTAAGCAACGCAGTGATTCCTTTTCATTTGGGCGGAGTCCTGCAAGTGATTCCCAACCTGCGGCGCGTTCGTCCCGAGTTTTCCATCGGAGCGACCTTCGCGCTGCGCAACGACTATGCGCGCGTAGATGTTCCTCTGTCCGTCGGAATCCAAGCCGATCTGTTTCCTGGCGCCGATACGATCTACTTGCTGCTGGCTGCAAACGCTGCGTATTCCCACCGCTGGGTACAAGGAAATGTCCCCGGACCACAGTCCGAAACAGGCTGGTTTACCGGCGGTGAAGCGGGAGTCGGAGTCCGGCTCCGAAGCGGTCCCGCAAGCTATTGGCTTGGAGATCTACGCGTAGGAGGAATGGGTCGCGTCGATTCTGCCACACGCATTTTGATTCCCCAGCCCGACGGTCCCCCCGAGCCCGCGCTTGGGAACCACTCTCGGATGACACTCAACCTATCGTTTGTCGGAAACCTCGGTGCTTAGGAGACTCCCGATGGTGAAACATCCGCTCCTTACGCTGTGTCGCACAGCGCTTCTGTCTGCCTCTGTTGCGCTGCTTGGTTGCGGCACCAGCACTGTCACCGTTGACTCAGTCAAGCATCGCGCAGGAACTGCCGTCGTTGAAAGCTGCGAGCTGGACTCCCTTACGCGGCTTTCTCTGCTGTCAGATGACGCGCGCGCAGTGATCTCTGATGTCGTCCTGATCTGTCTGTACGTTCGCGATGATGTGGCCACTGCGCTCGCCCCGGCGGACGTATCTTCCGTCGGACAAACCGTTTCCGAGCTGCACAAGTTCGGCTATCGCGTCCAGCTCGGAGTCACCACGGGGGAGCCATTTTCACAGACTCCTAGCAAGCTGGATGCGCTCCTACAAAGCACAACCCGGCGCGCAACCTTGACCGCATCGATTGTCAGTCAAGCCCCGCTGGCGGATGGCATCGTGCTGATTCCACCGACGCTGGCTCAGACCACAGAGCCAGCATTCCGCACCTGGATCGGAGAGCTGTCTCAGTCCATTACATCAAGCAAGCTGAGTCTGTTTGCGCCACCTAGCTCGCAGAGTCCCAGCTACATTCCAGGTGGTGATGCAATCAACCTGAGCGCACTTCAGAGCAAGCTCGCGCGTGTCTCTCTGATGACGCTGGATGAGAGCTGCTGCGACGGAATGGCAGGTCCAACAACTTCCGCCAGCTGGATCTCTTCTGTCGTTTCCTATGCGGAGCAGACAAGTCCGACCCTGCCGATGCAGTTCGCGGTTCCGCTCTACGGAACGTACTTTGGTCCGCAAGGTCAGCGACAGCTTTCCTATCTAGAAGCCGTCGGACTGGCAGGAGACAGAAACATCGAGATTCTCCGTAGCGAAGCAGGCGCGCTGCACTATTCCTATCAGGAACCCAGCGGCGCGCGCACAGAGGTCTACTTTGACGACGCGCACAGCACGGTCCAGCTGCTGTCTCAGATCGATGAGTCCGTCCTTCCCAGCGTCGGCATTCTGTACTACGGAGTCGGCGGAGAAGATCCCGCACTGTGGAGCACGCTGCGGGAGAAAATGAAGTGATCGAAGCGTCCGCAGATACAATTCACGTCGCCACACTGCGCTCGCGGGAACCGCTCAGCAATCCGCTGTTTGAGCAAGCGCTGTCCCAGCGTTATCTCATCTTCGATGCCTACGTCAGCGGAGAGCGACGGGTCGATCTGCATCCGCTCATTTTGTCCCCCACGGTGCATCAGCAAGCGGTGGAGTGTGCAGAGACAACGGCACGCCTGATTTCTCACGTCTCTGCGCGCGCCCATCAGGATGAAGAGGAAGCCCAGCGCTACGGATTTTCCGACGACGTTCGCCGCCTGGCCCGCGCGTCATGGAGTGGCCGCGATCGAAGCGCGCTCTATCGTGTTGATCTGCTGTGGGGACAGCACGGATTTCGCGCCTGTGAGATCAACGCAGACTGTCCAGGTGGACACAATGAAGCACTCGGTCTGCCGCTCCTGTCGCAAGCTGCGGGATTTTGGTCAGGAATCAATCCGACAGCGGTGATCGACAAGCTGTGTCAGGAGCTGATCTCGCTTACGCAAGGTCACGGTGCCATCGCACTGATTTACGCCACCGCGTACGCCGAAGACTTGCAGGTCTGTGCGCTGGTTCAAAGAGAACTTCAGCGACGTGGAGCGACCGCACTGTTGGCGCCTCCCACCGCGCTCCGCCGCAAAGGAAAGGGGCTCTGCATCGGCAAACAGAGTGTCTCTGTCCTGTATCGCTACTTTCCAACAGAATACATGGAAGGACAGCGCAATCTGTCTGCGATCCTCGACGCTGTTTCATCCGGTTCGGTAAAGACGCTGTCCAACTTTGCGGAGATCTTTCCGCAGTCCAAGCTTGCGTTTGCGCGTGCGCATTCCCTGCGAAGTGAGCTGTCTGCGATCGATCAGCAAGGACTCCGATTCCTTCCGCAGACCTTCGCAGTCACCGATGTTCCGCTTGCGCAGCTTGTGGCAGAGCGCTCACAGTGGGTGCTCAAGCGAGCGCTCGGTCGCGTCGGAGAAGAGGTCTTTGTGGGCTCTCTGCTGCGCGATGCAGACTGGACCCAAGTACTGCACAAAGCGCTAGACGAACACACGCAAGGCGAAGTCTGGATCGTTCAAGCGTTTGTGCCACAGCGCATCGTTCCGACTCCGTTTGGACCCCGACTCCTCACGCTGGGAGCCTATGTCCTAAACGGTCGCTTCTGTGGCTATTTCGCGAGGCTGACGCCCGATAGTCATGCATCCCACAATGCACTGTGTCTGCCCGTGTTTGTGCATTCCGATTCCGAAAGGGAGCCCTGATGCAGAGAAAGAGTGCTGTTCCGCTCCTGCTGGTTGCCGGTTCCTGTGCCACCGCGCGGCCTCCCTCCGCTGAGTTTTTGGCACGAGCGGAGTCCGTTCCGCCTTCCCATAGCCAGCTTCTGCCGTCGGCACAGCGAGCCTTTTCGGCCTGGCAGCTTCCACCCGATGATCCGTGGATGCGCTTTAGCAAGTGGACGCTCTTGTCATCGCTGGGCGACCAAGTCACCACCGGAGAGCTTCCCGATGTCCGTCTGCTGAAGCTGGTGCAGCGCGCCGAGATCTTCGGTCAGCGACTCGGATCCGCCGGACTTCCGCCCGATACGCTGTGGATTGTCGATCTGCGCGGAGCAGCTGCCGTCGCGTTTGGCAATGCCCTTAGCCATGCTTCGCCGCAGCCGGTGTCGCTGGTGATGACCTTCAACAACTGGCCCGCCGAACGAGAGCTGATTCCCGCCGAAGAGACGCTGGCTGCGCTGCTCACCCATCGACCGCGCCTGCCTGATCCGGGTGTGTCCGGCTCTCGTCCGGTGTTTCTGCTCGATGCCTGGCGGCTGGCCTATCGCGACGAAGAGCCCGACGACGAAGCGGTCGACAATCGCTATTACCTGACCGGATCGGACTTTCCCGAGCCCGCGCAGCTGGAAGAGCGAGGCATTCGCCGCATCGTCTATTTGACCGAGACGCTCGGGCGCGATCCCGAAAATGCCGTTGAAGAAGATGACCTTCACGACACCTTTGTCCGCTACAGCCAAGCCGGGCTCTCGATCTCACTGCTGGGACTCGACGAGCTAGACGAACCGCAGCCGCAGCTGGTGATCAATCGTCGCCGCTTCTACGTGCCCAGGCATCGTCCCACCGTCGTGCTCAGCCCGTCGTTCTATGCACGCTCGCGCGGAGGCTTCGGCGGACCACGCGCCCGTCCCAGCTTCCACGGCGTCATCCACCGCTCCGGCCACGGCGGCTAGCCCGCTCTGCGACGATCCATCGCGACTTTGCACACTAGATACAGACAGAAGAAGGAAGAGACAGGGGGGAAGCGGGGCGAGCGGCGCGGGCTCTCACGGTCGGAGAGCCCGAGGGAGGCAGCTTATTCGCCGCCAGCGGCCTTGAGCACGAACGGATACGTGACGACGACGATACCGCCCTGAGGACGTGGGAACTCCCAGCGACGGAGCGCAGCCGCGATACACTGCTCGACGACCGGGTTACCAAGCGTCGACGACTGGACGATGCTGGCCACGACGCCACCTGTCGGTCCGATCGTGAAGTTCACCATGACGCGGCCTTCCATGTTCGGGGTGCGGGTCAGCTCGCGCTCGTAGCAGAACTTCACTTCGTTGATGTGACGACGGATGATGCGGCGAATCAGTTCCTTGTCGAGCGAGCCACGGACCTCGGCGGTACCGGGAACGACTTCAGGAGAGCCCGCCTTGCGGCCTTTGAGTGCGCCGACCTTGGAGCCGTAGCCACCACCACCCGCGCCGTGACCGACGGTGCCGATGTTGCCAAGACCGATCGTGCCTTCGCCCGTGCCACCGCCGCCGCCACCTGCGCCGACGAGGCCGAAGCCACCGCCACCGTAGGCATCGCCAGCTTCCGTACCGACGAGACCACCCATCGCGTCCGACGCATCCTTACCGAGTGCCGAGTCACGACCGAAGATCGAGGCCATGTTGCCCATCTGGCCCGAGCGAATGAGGCCGAGCACACCGGCGTTCTTCGCGGCATCCTTGGCGGCTTCCTTGGCCAGCTTGATGTCCTTGGTGTCCTGCGGACCCTTGATTTGGTACAGCTTGTTCTTCTGGCTCGTGTCCTTCTTGCCCATCTTGCCTTCGGACTCTTTGGCCTTCTTGCCGCCGTCGTCCTTTTCTTCGGCCTTCTTCTTCAGCCAGTCCGGGATCTCTTCCGGCTTCTCCTCGGGTGGCTTCTGCACCAGCTTCGCAAAGCGCTGATCGTTCATGAACGCGTCGAGCGACAGCGACTTCGGATCGGGCGGAACCGAGAAGATGAGCGCCATAAACAGCGCCACCGCACCGAACACTGCGCCGGTATACGACTGCGTACCCCAGTCGATGTTCAGCGGCACCGGATAGGTACGCGCCTTGGCGACGGAGTTTACGTTAAAGAAGTTCTCTCCGAGCTGCAGGCTGAAGCGTCCCTCGGCGGGGATCGGCATCACAAACGCGCCCTGCACATCGGCCTGACGAGCCTGGTTCGACGCAATCAGATCGCTCACCTGAATGCTCTTGCCGCCGACCTGAAGCTCGCCGCTCATCTTTTGGGTGAGCAGGATCTCATACTGGTCGCCGGTCGAACGAACGAGCTGGAAGCGCTCGACGGGGAGGTCCTCGCCAGGCGTCTTGAACGTCGTGCCGGGGGCCGGACCGATCGTAAACTCGTTCTCCGCGATTTCCTTCTGCTTGCGCAGCACACCGATCGCCAGGGCTGCGATGCCCGCGCCGAGCAGAATGCCACCCGCCGCGTCGTGCGCCCGACTGCCGGGGCTCTTCGCAGGCTTGACCGCCTTTTTGTCGGGGGCCGCCGCCGCGTTCTCGTGCTCCCACTTCTCTTCGAGAGCCACTTCGCGCGAGACGGTGATGTAGTTGGTCAGAAACAGCAGGAACACGATGCCCAGCGACGCCAGGCCGCCGTAGATCATGCCGTTCGTTGCGCCCGTGACCTTGCCGCCTTTGGGGTCGTCAAAGTGACGAACTTCGATGACCGCGTCTTCGTACAGCGCGGCCACTTCGACGGCGCGCGAGCCGTCACGCAGCTCCACCTGCTCCAGAACCTGGGGCGGAAGCTGGGGCACAAACGCCTTGGGACCGTACGCCGGAGGAATCGACAGGCCACCAGCCGGGGCACCGTGACCGTGTGCAGCCGCCGCAGGCGCAGCAGGTGCAGCCGCAGCCGCAGGCGCTCCAAACGGCGCGGGAGGACGCATGCCAGGCAGCGGTGGGCCTGCCGGACGGGGAGGCGGAGCCGCAGCCGCAGGAGCCTGCGCAGCCACCACCGGCGCTTCGAACTTCACAACCAGGCGAACGTCACCGACTTTGACTTCGTCGCCGCTCGACAGCTTCTGAGGCTTGTTGGCACCCAGCCGCGCCCCGTTGACGAACGTGCCCTTCGTCGAGTTGAGGTCGACGATCGTCACTTGGTTGTCCGGCGTCACCTCGACCTGCGCATGCAGTCGGCTCACCGACTCATCTTCGAGGTTGATGTTTGCCGACGAGATCTTGCCTATCTTGATCGTTTCTTGGTTGAGCTTTTCGGTCTTCACCAGGGCGTCGCCCTGATAGACCTCGATCGTAATGGGGATGGCAGCCATTGGGTCCTCCCTGCCTGGTTCAATCCTGTTAGCCAGTCACAGTTTCGGACACCTTTTGGTTTTCTAGGTTCCAAAAAATTTTCTTGCCGTTTAAGACCTGCGTGCTAACTCGGTCGAACCACCGCACGAAGCATCCGCAGCGACGGAAGAAGCCCAGAACCTAGCTGCACCGACTGTGCAGGCAGCGACCCACAGCGGCGCACCCTCGCGCACAGCCACCGATGCGGCCATACGTTAGGTTGCGCACCAAAATGCGATCGCAGGATCGTCCATTGCCATCAGGCGATCGGACCGCCAAACGGCGCGCAAGTTCCCAACTTTGCGGAAAAGTCCTAGCGAGACACGGACAGACCGAGCGTAACGAGGCTGTAGCCGACCTGATAGCGACCCGCGCCGATGCCGCCCTGCCCTGGTGCCAAGCCGACATCGGGTCGAATCGGGTTCTGCGGTGCCAGCTGACTGTCTTCCGGCGCGATCACGCGATCGGGAGAGAGAATCCGCGCATAGCCCAGATCGAAGCGCCACAGCGCCGAGCCCAGCTTGACCGATGGCACAAACGCACCGATCGCGATCATTCCTTTGTAACTGTCTGGCGCAAACAGCGAAAACGTCGCGTCGGGAACCGCTCCGCTTTCGAACATGCCCCCGAGCCGCGCCCCGATGTACTTCCAGACCTCGGCCTCGATGCCCAAGTGAACGGCGTGCGTGGTACGCATCCGCAGATCGATCGCCACCGGCCCGAGCTGATAGGTGTCAAAGCCTTTGACATTGACCAGCTTCACGTCTTGCGATTCGACGGTCACACGCTCCAGCACCGACCAAAACTCGGCGGTATAGGCCAGCTCGATGCGCAGCCTGTTTTGCAGCAGGGCCAGCTCCGCACCAACCCGCAGCACCGGCGGCAGGTTCATCGCCAGCTTGGCATCCTGACCGCTCACCGACGCTTCGTTAAAGAGCTCGCTCGCGGGCAGCCGCGTATCGATCCGGCCATACAAGCTGCGCACCAGCATCGGCAGCTGAAACGACAGCCCAAGCCGCAGCGGCGCAATCGGTCGATACATCGCCCCCAGGTTGAGCGAGGGCATCAGCGACACCGCTTGGATCGCTCCGAGCGCGTCGTAGTCCGGGCTTTCCGGCGGACACATCACCTGCGGGCAGCCATTGAGCATCAGCTTGGCCCGAAAGTAGAACAGCATCAGCTGCGGCCCGACGCCAAGCTGGAGCTTGTCATCCAGCAGCGACACGCTGGCCACCGGACTTATCACCGCCATCAGCGTCGAGCGCGAAATCGAGCCATCGTGCAGGCCGATGAGCTGATAGCGCTGCGGCGCAGTGTCCGGCACCTTCTGACGCCCTTCCTCGGTGTCGTAGGAACCTTCGGGATAGCGCGCCAGCCCCGAGTACGGAATCCACAGCCCGAGTCCAAGCGCAAAGCGGCCCCACGGCTTGTTCCACGACTTCGCAAACGCAAGCTGCGGGATGATCGGCGGAGCCCCCGAAAACGCACCGCCATCACTGTACACGGTCGGTCGCTCGATGCCCGCGTCGTTGCGGGTGTAGGCGACCTCTTGCAGGATCACGCCCACGTCGAACAAGACGCTGTAGCCATCTGCCCCGCCGGGACTTAGCACCACGCCCGCCGGGTTGTAATAGATCGCGTTTAGGTCATCAGCGCCCGCGACAAAGGCACCACCGCGAGCCGTCGGACGCGCACCATGCGTCCCCAAGAAGATTCCACCCGCTTGCGCCGATCCATGGCCCAGCGTCACCGCCAGCCACGTCAGCAGAACGGCTCGCCGCAGCTTCATCAGTGTCCTGCCAGGAAGGCTTCCGCTTCGAGCGCCGACATGCAGCCGGTTCCCGCCGCCGTAATCGCTTGCCGCCAGCGCTTGTCCTGCACGTCGCCTGCCGCAAACACGCCCACCACCGAAGTCTGGGTCGTGCCCGGCTTGGTCAGGATGTAGCCCGTCTCATCCAGCTCCAGCTGACCGGCCAAAAACGAGGTGTTCGGGACGTGACCTATCGCATAGAACAGGCCGCGACAGTCGATGACCTGCGTCTCACTCGTCTGGACGTTGCGCACCCGAATCGCCGACAGCGAGCCTTGCCCAAGCGCCTCTTCCACCACCGAGTGCCACAGCACTTCGATCTTCGGATTGCTCTGGAGCCGCTTCTGCATCGCTTTCGACGCCCGCAGCTCACCCCGACGATGAATCAGCACCACCTTGCTGCCGAACTTGGCCAGGTGCGTCGCTTCCTCGATCGCCGTATCGCCACCACCGACGACCACCAGCACTTGGTTGCGGAACAGCGGCAGCGCCCCGTCACACACCGCACACGCACTGATGCCACGCTGCCACAGCTTGTCTTCGCCAGGAATCGACATCCGTCGCGCAGTCGCTCCGGTCGCGATGATCAGCGTCTGCGCATACACCGTCTGACTATCGGTCTGAACCAGAAACGGTCGCTGGCTGAGATCGACACGCTCGACCGTCTCGGTCTGGATGCGTGTGCCGTGATGCTCCGCTTGAGCCCGCATCCGCTCCATCAGCTCCGGTCCCATGATGCCCGTCGGGAAGCCCGGGAAGTTTTCCACTTCAGTGGTCGTGGTGAGCTGCCCACCCGCCGCTACACCACCTGCCATAAAGCCTTCGAACAGAAGCGGCGACAGGTTGGCGCGCGCTGCATAAATCGCCGCCGTGTGTCCCGCCGGTCCAGAGCCAATGATGACAACTTGCTCAATCTGTTTCGTCTCGCCCATGTTCATCCTCTGACTTCAAAATCGTGACGCTGTGACGCATCAGTCCCTGACACGCCAGGCCACACACTGCCTGGCCAACCGGACTTCATCTACTCGAGGAAGTCAAGCGATTTGGCCGCCACCCAACCAAGGCGCGGACTTCTCGATCGTTTTGGATTGACCGACGCCACGCCAAGCACCCAAGATCCTCCGTCGATGGCTCGGTCGGTTGATTCACACGCCCAGCAAGTACAAAGCGCCCAGCTTGCGCAGGTTCCGCTCTGCGGTTCGTTTGCGCTGGTGGTCGATGAGCTACGCGACAAGAAAGTCTGTGACCTCGGCTGCAACCAAGGTCACTACTTGCAGTTCGCCGGACCGGGAAGCCTCGGGCTCGATGTCAGCGAGGAGTCTCTCTCTGCCTGTCGTGCGCGCGGCCTGACCGTCCAAAAACACGATCTCAACCAGCTTCCGCTGCCTGTGTCCGATGCCGCGTTTGAGGTCGTGCTGCTCAGTCATGTGCTGGAACATGTGACGGCACCGCTCGCCATGCTGCGCGAGTGCAATCGACTCTTGCCGCCCGAAGGCACGCTCATCATCGGGCTGCCGATTGAAGACGGCCTGTATTCGCGGCTCCGCATGGACTACTTCGGCGGCAGAGAAGGTCACCTGTATAGCTTCTCGCTGCGCAACCTCGACAAGCTGCTCCGGCTGTCCGGCTTTGCGTCGCAGCGTGTCGTCTGTCACCTGCCACGCCTTGGCAACCAGCTGTCCCCGTGGAACGCCCGACTTCAGAAGCTGCTGGCAACCAAGCTGTACACCTTGTCTGCGGCCTACTGGTGCGTGGCCCGTAAGATCGGCCAGCCCGCCCCCGATCATCAGCTCTCTGACTACTTTTCCCGCTGAGCCACCATGCGCCGCCTTCGACCGTTTGGGTTCGCACTGCTGTTTCTGCTGCTGTTTGAGTGCGTGCTACGGGCCTGGCTGCCGCCCGATCTGCGTGTCCAGCGCGACGTGCGCAATCCGTTTGGCTGCTTTGCCGATGATGAGCTCCTGCGCCTAGAGCAAGCCCGCGAACAGGACATAGACGCGCTCGATGTCGTGCTGGTCGGTGACTCGGTCCTCGCTTCGGTCGAAAACGGACCCGGTGAAAAGCTGGTCGATCTGCTGCCGCAAGTGCTCAGCCAGCGCCTCGCCACTGCGTCCTCGCCCTACGCGAACAAGAAGGTGCGGGTGTTTTCGATCTCAATGTCCGCCGCCCGCGCCGCCGATCAGCAAGCCGCGCTGACCGTTCTGCACCAGCGACTCTCTGTTCACCGCAAAGGACTGCGCGATCTGGTCGTCGTGGTAAGCAGCAACATCTTGTTCTTTTCCAAGCGCTTTGCCTCCGATGCGATGAGCTATCCGTGTCTTAGCTATGCGCTGGTCGACGATCCTCTGCTCTTGCGCAAGCTCGCGGTTCCCAGTCCCCAAAAGGGTCTGTGGGGTGACTCAGATGCCTTCCTTTCGCGCGCACTGTCGCACCTGTATCTGTTTCAGCAGCGTCGTCACTTGGCGGAAGCCCTGGTCGGAGGTCCGCTGCGTCCGCAGCTCCGTGAAAAGCTGACGCGCGCACTGCGCCGCCTGCCCGGACACACGCCCCAGCCCGCAGCGCCCCAGGTGATAGATGCCGAGGTTCGCAACCGGCCCTGGTTTCTGCGTGATCACAAGCGAGAGTCCTTCACCGCCCACTACGACTACGTGCCGACCGACTCTCCGCAGGCCTTTAACTTCATCGCCACCCGCTCGCTGTTTGCCTTTCTGGCCGCGCATCCCGAGCTGCCCGCATTCGTGATGATCAATCCCCACAACCATCACTTCATCGGACCGCTTGGACAGACAGACAGCTATCGCGTGCTGATGCATCAGATCAAACACATGGCCGCTGCCCACGGTCTGTATGTCGCCGACTACGATCGTCAGCCCGCACTCCGCAGCGAGCACTTCCTTGACATCGATCACTTCACCCGCGACGGAAATGCCGCACTCTCTGCACTGATTGCAGAAGATGTCCTGCGCGTTCTGTCTGCCCGCTCCCAAGGAACGTGAACGGCTTCCGATGTCTCTGCTGAGCACTACATACGGACTCCTTTTGGTCATCACGGTTGGGCTCTCTGCGCTCACTCCGCTGCGACTGCGAGGACTCCTTCTCACACTCCTTTCGCTGCTGTTTTATGCGTGGGGATCGCTGCCGCATGCCGCGCTCATCGTGCTGCTTGGATCGCTGGTCTTCCTCATCGGAGAGCGCCTACACAAGACCCGCAGCCCAGCCCTGTTTGCAAGCGGCGTCCTCCTCTGTGTCGCAGTGCTCTGCGGGTTCAAGTACTCGGTGTTCTTTCTTCAGACCGTGGCCGGACTGTGGCCCGCCAAGGACACCGCGACGAAGCTCAGTCAGTACGCACAGTCGCTCCTGCTCACGCTCCAGATTCCGCTCGGTATCTCGTTTTTCACCTTCGAGTTTGTCCACTACCTAACCGACATCTACCAAGGCAAGATCACGCGCCCGCATCCGCTGCCAGCGCTTGGCAAGCGACTCTTTGACTTCTTTTTGTTCGCGCTGTTCTTTCCAACCCTGCTGGCCGGTCCGATCAAGCGCTATCAGCAGTTTTCCCCCTCGGAAGCGCCGCTCTCTGCCCGCAAAGAAGAGCTGGCCGAAGGACTGTGGCGGATTCTCATCGGGCTGATGAAGAAAGTCCTCATCGCGGACTCCTTGGCGACCATCACGCTGCGGCTCAAGGCCCCCGAGCTTGTCACGCCGCCCGGTCTGTGGCTCGCGATGTATGCCTACGCAGCGCAGATCTACGCCGACTTTTCCGGCTATTCCGATGTCGCCATCGGAGTCTCTCTGCTGCTCGGCTACCGCATCCCTGAAAACTTTCGCAGTCCCTATGCCGCGCGCAGCCTGCAAGACTTCTGGCGGCGCTGGCACATCTCGCTCTCAAGCTGGATTCGCGACTATCTGTTCATTCCGCTGGGTGGCAGTCACGTTCCGCCCGCGCGCGCGATGGTCAACCTGCTGTTCGTGATGGCGCTGTGCGGACTGTGGCACGGCGCCGCCGGTCACTTTGTGGTGTGGGGACTGTGGCACGGTGCCGGCTTAGGAATCGAGCAGCTTGCCCGCAGACTGCGCGGACCAAAGGAAGGGAATCACGGGAAGCTCTTCGCACTGCTTGGCTGGCTGTGGACGTTTCACTTTGTCTGTGTCGGCTGGATTCTGTTCGCCGCGCCGTCTTTGAAAGCCGCGCTGACCGCGCTAGGACGCATGCTGTGGCTTGTCCGCTGACTGCGGACCTTCTGGCATCGGCTGGAGCAGGACTTTTCCTTCCCCTCGCGCCTGCGTCCGCAGCAGTGCTTCATAGCCAAACATCCAGCGCTCCTCCGCTGCATCGCGATGATCCATCCCGAGCAAGTGACACAGCCCATGCACCGACAGGTGACACAGCTCTGCCAGCAGGTCGTGTCCCTGCGCATCCGCCTGACGCTGCGCAATCTCTACCGAGATGATGATGTCCCCAAGCGGCTCGACCATTCCCGGCGGCAGCGGCACCACAAAGCCCGGACTTGCCTCGCGCTGCGCAAACGACAGCACATCGGTTGCATGATCTTCGTCGGCATATTCCAGGTTCAGCGCGTGTAGCTCTTCGTTGTCCGATAGCGTCAGAGACACCTGCGTGTCTGCCACTCCGGCAGCCTTCATCGCCCGATCCACCTGACGACGCAGCTTCTGCCGCAGCGGCGCAGGCACCTGCTTCGAAACGCTCTTTTGTACGTGCAAGGTCAGCATCTGCCGTCCTTGTAACACGACCGCGCAGGCCCAGGCGCCCAGGCGAAAAATCGGCGCCGCCTTCGCGCGCCTTGCTATAACGGCGACCTACGCCAAACAAGTGGAGAGGTAGACTTCCCAATGCCCTACATCGCTCGCGTCCGACGGTCTGTGCTGACTCCTTGGCTGCTTGGACTGGCCTTGCTCAGTGGTTGTAGCGCCCTGCGTGATGGCGGTGGCGACGTGGTGGGAGCCGGTGATGGCCGCGTCGCGGGAGATCCCTCGGAAGAAGGGGCACTGCTCACGATTGCGCCAGCGGACCCGGTCCTTTCCGACGATGGCAAGAGTCCGTTCCAGCTCGGCTTCAAAGTGTTCCTCGGCAACGAAGACATCACCGATCAAGTTCACCTCTCCATTGACGATGAGCGACTCGGCCACTTTGAAGGATCCACCTTCCACGGCAACCCCGGCCAAGGCGGCAAGAGCATCGTCCGCGCCCAGCGAGGCGAAGACCGAGGCCAGACCACGCTGACCGTGCGGCTACAAGTGGTGGTGATTGCGCCCGGCGCGCAGCCCGATGCACCGTCGAAGTTTGGTGGATCAGGCTACGCCAAGCGCACCCCAGAGATTGCCTATCCGCCCGCCGGAGCCCTGGTTCCCCCCAACATCAACGAGCTGGAGTTTCAGTGGCGTCCGCAAGAAGCCACGCTGTTTGAGATAAACCTCGTCTCCGATGCGCTGGATCTGCGGATCTACACGCCCTGCAACAAAGCAGGTGATGGCTGCGCGTTTCTGCCCGATGAGCCGACCATGAAGCGCATCATGCAGGGCGGTCGCGGTCAGAAGATGCAGCTCTCGATGCGTGGCGCGTCGCCAGAAGGGGGCGGCGTAGGGATCTCCACCAAGCAAGAGCTGTCCTTTTCCGAAAACGACATGAAAGGCGGCCTGTATTACTGGGCGGCATCGAGCGGCGGCATTGCCCGCTACGACTTCGGTCTGCGCGGACAGAAAGCCGAAGCCTACTACGGACCGCTCCGTGCAGCCGCGGTCTGCGTCGGCTGCCACACCATGAGCCGCAACGGCAAGCGCATCGCGGTCGGCATGAACATTCCCAGCCCGGCCATGATGCGCACGCTCGACACCGGCACCCGCAACAAGCTGTTCGAGGTCGGCCCCGGCGTCATCGCTGGCTCGAACTTCCAAGCCTTCACCAGCGATGGCAAGTACCTACTCACCACAGAGTATGGCGGCCTGACCGTACGCGATGGCACCAGCGGCATGCTGATGGGCAAAAACCCAAGCCTGCCAAACGCCACGATGCCGGACGTCTCGCCGGATGGAAAGACGGTGGTGTTCGCGCGCGCCCCCACCCTGTGCCTGCCGCCGCTGTGTCCCAACCTGTCGACCGAAAAGGCCAGCCTGTTTACGGTGCCCTTCCAGGCCGATGGAACCTTTGGCACACCGACCGAGATCGTGAAGTCCGCTGGCGAAAACAACTACTATCCAGCCATCTCACCCGACGGACGCTTCGTGCTGTTCAACCGCGCAGCGGGCGATTCCTACGACGCCAAAGATGCCACCGTGATGGTCGTTCCGGTCGGCGGCGGCACCCCAATTGATCTCCAGTCGGTCAACGCCATCGCTGGAAACTCTTGGCCCAAGTGGAGCCCGTTTGTTCACCGCTTCAAGGGCAAGAGCATCCTGTGGCTGTCGTTTTCTTCGCGCAGGCCGTACGGCGTACGCGGCGGGGCCAACGCCCAGATCTGGATGGTTCCGGTCGAGATTGGCGCTCTCGAAAAGGGCCAAGACTCCGGCTATCCGCCGATCCGACTGCCCTTCCAAGAGCTGGGCACGGGCAACCACATCCCGCAGTGGGTCGAGCAGGTCGATCGCGCCCCGTGCAGCGTCATCGACATGACCGGCTGCGGCATGGGCGAGCGCTGCATGGACGGCTACTGCGTCCCCGTCATCCAGTAAGGATTAGGCTGGCACGTCGGCACTGGCGCTCGGTGCGGTGGCAGCCGGGGGCTCGACGGCAGACGCATCGGAGCCATCCTTGGTCACTGGCGGAGGAGAAGCGGCACTGGCCAGCGGTGCCGTCTCCAGCGTCTGACGAATCAGCCCATCAATGACCCGCTGACTCTTGCCCGCCACCAGCGCTGAGTAGACATCGTCCAGCAAGTCGACATCGCGGATCGAGTCCAGGCTCTCCATCACCGACTGATCCATCCGTCCGAAGAACATCCGGTACAGGCGATTGATGTCGAGCGCCATGCCCGATAGTCCCGGCTTGGTCAGATCGCTGACGATTCGCTCCAGGTCTTCCATCTGCAGCGGGCGACCTTTGTATAGAAGCGTCACCTCATTGCCGTCGGACCCCACCACGATGCCGTCAAACCAGCTCTCGCGGGTGACACCGTCGTTGCGTCGAATGTCGATTCGCCACGTTCCATCGGACTCGGGCTGCGAGCGCGGCATAAACGTCGCGGCGTAGCCTCGGGGAAGGTGCAGTAGCGTCGAAAACAGCTGAACCAGCCGCCCGGGCCGCACCGCCACGGCATAGCTGGAAAAGTGGATCGGACGATTTTCGCGCTTGGCCAGGTGCTCGACCCGGAATGAAAGCAGCGCCGTAAGTCGCTCGATCTCCTCGCGGATATCTTTCATCGTGGTGTGATCGTACCACGTTTTGACACAAGCGGGACCGATCGGCCCCTATGTCTAGGCCCACCGAGGCAGTCTGCGGCGAAGTGCTCGGTCCGCCAGTCCCCTACGCCCGCGTGATATCGTTGCGGCAAGCCAAACGGCACAAGGAGACGATGCGGATGAGCGAGACGCAGTACGACGTCGGACTGGTGGGGCTGGCGGTGATGGGGGAAAACCTCGCCCTCAACATGCTGGAAAAGGGCTTCTCGGTCGCGGTCCACAACCGCACGAGCGACCGCATCGACGCCTTCCTACAGCGCGCCAGTCGCGAGGGCTTTGTACGCACCAAAGGAGCCCGCACCGCAGAGGACTTGGTTTGCTCACTGCGCAGGCCGCGCCGCATCCTGCTGATGGTCAAGGCCGGTCAGCCCGTCGATGACACGATCGATCGGCTGCGCCCCCTGCTTGAGCCTGGCGACATGATTGTCGATGGAGGCAACGAGCACTTCACCCACACCGAGCGCCGCGCCCGCGCCCTGGAATCGTCGGGCATCCACTACCTGGGCATGGGTGTGTCCGGTGGTGAAGAAGGTGCGCGAAATGGTCCGTCCCTGATGCCAGGTGGGCCCCGAGCCGCTTACGAGTCGCTTGCCCCCGTGCTGACCCGCATCGCCGCCCAGGTCGAAGGCCAAGACGGCGGACCGTGCGTCACCTACATCGGTCCCGGTGGCGCAGGTCACTACGTCAAGATGGTCCACAACGGCATCGAGTACGGCGACATGCAGCTCATCGCCGAAAGCTACGATGTGTTGCGCCGCGTCGGTGGCCTGTCCAACGCCGAGCTGGCCGAGGTCTTTTCGACCTGGAACCTCGGCGAGCTACAGTCCTTCCTCATCGAGATCACCGCGCGCATCTTCCGCACCCCCGACCCCGAAGGCCCCGGCGAGCTGCTCGACAAGGTGCTCGATGCCTCGGGGATGAAGGGCACCGGCAAGTGGACCGTGCAAGACGCGCTCGAGCTGGGCGTCCCCATTCCCGTCATTGCCAGCGCAGTCGATGCCCGCATCTTGTCTTCGCAGAAAGCCGATCGAGTGGCCCAGAGCACCATCTTGCAAGGCCCGCAGACCGCCCCGCTTGATCCGGCGCAGCGTCAGCAGCTTGTCGACGATGTCCGTGCCGCCCTGTACGCCAGCAAGGCCTGCTCGTATGCGCAAGGACTTCAGCTGCTTTCGGTGGCGTCACAGACACGCGGCTGGAACTTGCCACTCGGTGACATCGCGGCCATCTGGCGCGGCGGCTGCATCATCCGGGCGCAGTTTCTATCGCGGATCAAGGCAGCGTTTGACCGCGACAGCCAGCTTCGCAACCTGCTGTGCGACCCAAGCTTTGCCCAGGAGCTGGCCCAGCGTCAGGAGCCCTGGCGACGCGTGATTGGCCTGGCCGCAGCGCATGGCGTCCCCACCTTGGCGATGTCCGGCGCGCTGTCCTACTACGACACCATCCGCCAGAGCCGCCTGCCCGCCAACCTGATTCAGTCCCAGCGCGACCTGTTTGGGGCCCACACCTACCAGCGAACCGACAAGCCGGGCACGTTCCACTCGGAGTGGGCCAAGTAATGTGATACGCCGCTGCGCATGCTACAGCGCCTACGCAGCGTGTGGAGCGTGCTGCTCATCACCGCCACGGTCATCGCCAACGGTCTGCTCCGTCCCCCGACGCGCCGCAGGGAGTAGCCCGCCCCGCCCATAGGCGGCTCCGCCCGGGACTACATCGCCCGACGGGTCGCCAGCAGCTCTTTTTGCGACTGCCGAATCAGCCAGATCTCGCCCATGTAGCTGACGATGTTGCGCAGATCCGCGACCTTGGACCGTCCCGACAGCCGGGGAAGGCACTCAATCTCGGTGGAGCCAATCCGCTTGCCCAGCGAGCGAGCCTTGGCCGCGATCTCCAGGCCGATCGACCCCGCCGAGCGGTTGCAGACCAGGTTCAGCTCATCGATGAGCGCGCGACGAAACAGGTACGGACCCTCTAGCCGATCGGCAAACCCGGTGGCCGCCCGAATCAGCAGCCGTACCGTCTTAGACATCGTCGCCCGCCACAGCCCATCGGGACGGTGCCGATACGAGGTCAGCAGCAGATCTTCGCCGCGATAGGCGTGCAGCATCTTGTCTAGCTCGGTCAGCGCAATCTGACCGTCGGCGGGAATCCAGGTAACCAGCTCACTGTGCGCACCAAAGATGCCACTGCGCAGCGCCGCCGTCA
>ERZ724514.37-NODE-37-length-48927-cov-6.830557_pt1 | contig 48927 bp, 38 predicted proteins | sample MGYA00376047_ERZ724514 | MGnify/ENA primary metagenome ERZ724514 (study PRJEB28724, sample SAMN07190883) | activated sludge metagenome | isolation source: activated sludge of sewage treatment plant in Hong Hong | place: Hong Kong | collected 2016-03-17 ...
CCGTTTGTGCTCCGCTGTGTGTTCATGCGAAGTGGAATAACGACTTGACACGGACCTAGACGGGGATGGGAAGCAGGATTTGGTGTATACGCAGCGGGGGGCAAACTCGATTGCTGTGCGTCTTGGTGTGGGAGATGGCACGTTTCCCAACGTGGCGACCTACGCATCGGGAGGGACGACTCCTGTTGAGCTGGCGTTGGCAGACTTTAACAACGACAACAAGCTCGACGTTGCAGTGGCGAACTTGAACGGAGGCGGAGTCGGAATCCTGCTTGGGAATGGAAACGGAACGTTCCAAGCGGCCAAGATGATCGCGGCGGCGACTCCGCACGGACTGGCTGTGGGCGATGTGAATGGCGACGGAAAGATGGATGTCCTGGTGTCCAATCAGGTGAGCGCGGTCAACGTGTTCATCGGAGATGGCGCGGGCGGACTGACGGCTGCCAATCCTGCAACGATTCCGGTGGGATCTGTGCCGTATGATCTGGCGCTCGGAGATCTGAACAACGACGGCAAGCTGGATGTGGTCGCCACAAACTTCAACGACAAGACGCTGAGCATCCGACTGGGAAACGGAAACGGAACGTTTAGCAACACCAGCACGTTGAACACCAACGCAGGTCCCATCGGCGTGCTGATCTCGGATCTGAATGCAGACAAGAACCTCGACATTGTGGTGGTCAATCAGACTGCGGGCAATGCGTCGATCTTTCTGGGCGACGGAACCGGAGTGTTTGGGAATCCCTCTACGCTGAACTTGGGAAGCGGTCCGCGTCAGGTGTGGGTGGCCGATATGAACCGAGACGGACTGCTGGATCTGACCTTTTCCAACAGCAGCAGCAGCAATGTTGGTGTCTACCTTGGGAACGGACAAGGCAGCTTTACCGGCGCCACGGGAGCGACTCTGTTCGGTGTCGGTAGCACTCCGTTTGGGGTGACTGCCGGTGATCTGAACGGAGACGGAAACCGTGATCTGGTCGTTGCAGACTCGGGTTCATCGACGCTATCGGTGCTGCTGGCAACAGAGCTGTGCAAGTAATGACTGCAAAGGGCTTGCATCTACGCGAGTCCCTGTCTGTTTGCTCTGCAGCCTGACTTCTTGACTACGTAGTCGTTCTTTCCTTCTGCCATTTTCGTCGCTGATTCTTGATGACAGAGCCTTCCTCTTGCAGGGAGGGCGGGTGCTTCCGTATTCGTCGGAAGAAGTTGTCGTATTGCGAAGTACTTGCGATATCATGACGACCCGCTGCCTCTTTTGCAGGGACAAAAACGACATGGGAATCGCGCAGAGACTCCGTAGCCGCATTCGTCATACCCAGACCAGCTTGATGAATACCGCCAAGCTGATGAGTGGGAATCGCTTCACTGCGCCGTATCACACTCCGTTTCAAGTCGTACTGGAAACAGAGACGTATTCCCTTCGTCACTACACGAGCAGTAGGAATCCTTCGGGATCGTGTGTGCTGCTGGTTCCTCCGCTGATGGTGACGGCAGAGATCTATGACATGGCACCGGATCTGAGCGCGGTGCTGTGGCTGCTTGCGCAAGGACATGATGTGTGGGGTGTTGACTTTGGGAGTCCACATGCCACACCGCAGGGTCTGGAAAAGACGCTCACTGATCACGTTGTCGCGGTCAGCTCTGCGGTGGATGAACTGGTGAAGCAGCGCGGCGGATCGGTTCACTTGATTGGCTATTCCCAAGGTGGAATGTTCATCTATCAAGCGGCTGCGTTCCGTCGCTGTAAGGACATTGCATCGCTCATTACGATGGGCAGTCCGGTGGACATCCTGCGCAACTTTCCGATTCCTGTTCACAGCGGAGTCCTGTCGAATCTGTTACACGCAGCGGAAGAGTGGGTGCGCGTTCCGCTGGAGAGTCTGCCGTTTCTGCCAGGTTGGATCACAAGCTGGGGTTTCAAGCTGCTGAGCCCGCGACAGGAGCTGCGTCACCTGCTGATGATGCTGCGCTTTTTGGATGATGAGGAAGCGCTGAAAAAGCTGGAGCCGACGCGACGTTTTCTCGGTGGTGAGGGTTTTATTGCGTGGCCAGGTCCTGCGCTGCGAACATTTGTCGATGACTTTGTGGTTCACAACCGGATGATGTCTGGTGGCTTTGTGATCGCAGGACAGACTGTGTCGCTTGCGGATCTGTCGGTTCCGATTCTGTACTTTCGCGGCAGTCGCGATGACTTTGCCAGGCCGCGCAGTGTGTCCGCGATTGAGCGTGTGGTTCCGCATGACGAAGTGTTTGGGCGGACGATTGATGCTGGACACTTGGGTTTGGTGGTGGGAACCAGAGCCCGTGAGGAAGTCTGGACCACCGTCGACAAATGGCTGGATTATCGGGACCGCAGCGGACCGAAGCCGATGTCGATAGGAAGGCTGCTTCCTATCGGTCACAGTCCACATCCGACGCCAAATCAGGATGCGAAAGCGGCGGATTCCGCAGGGATGTCGCGCCCAGAATCGGATCAGGAAGCAGAGACAGATCCGCTGAACATGCGGGTCTTGTCTGCAGCTCCGCGCGCGCTGTGGCGAAAGGCTGGAGACATTGCGCTGGATGTCACAAGTGGAGCACGCTGGCTGCGCTGGCAGCTTCCGCGCGTGGTCGATCTGCTGCGCTTTTGGGACAGCGCCCCGATGTCGATGGCAGCGACGCTGGCAGCGCAAGCCAAAGCGATTCCTGATCGAACATTTTTTCTGTGGGAAGGTCGCGCATATTCCTATGCCGCAGCGGATCGGCGCGTGACCCAGATTGCAGCGGCGCTGTACGCCAGCGGAGTTCGCACCGGACAGACAGTGGGACTCCTGATGGACAATCATCCCGACTGTTTAACGGCACTGGTTGCGCTCAGTCGCTTGGGTGCGGTTCCGGCTCTGCTCAATCCTTCGACGCGCGGTGCGGCGCTTCGGCATGCACTGGACGTGACGAAGGTGCGTGATCTGATCGCGCTGTCGAGCAGTTCAGACCTTGCAGAGACGTTCGGTGTACGCAGGCTCTTGATTGGTGGGGTCGCTGGATCGCAGCGGGATCCTCTGCGTGACAAGGACGCTGTGATCGATCTGGAAGCGATTCATGCGGACTTTCCGTCTTCTGTGCAGCCAAACGCGGGTCGCGCCAGTGACATCGCCTGCTTGATGTTTACGTCGGGAACCACGGGAAAGCCGAAGGCGGTCAAGATCTCCAATCGACGCTGGCTGATGGCTGCGATTGCAGCTAGCTCGGGCTGTGATCTGACGCCAAATGACACGGTGTACTGCTGCCTTCCGCTGCATCACGGAACCGGACTCCTGCTCGCTGCGGGTGGTGCGCTGCTGGGTGGTTGTCGCTTGGCGATTGCGCCGCGCTTTTCGGTTCGCGGCTTTTGGGAAGACATCCGGCGTAACGGTGTGACCGTGGTATTTTACGTCGGAGAGCTGTGTCGTTACTTGGTGTCTGCTCCGCCTTCTCCGCTGGAACGAAGTCACGCGGTTCGGCTGTTTGTGGGCAACGGAATGCGCGCAGATGTCTGGCGCGAGCTGCTGCGTCGCTTCGGTCGTGTCAGCGTGCTTGAGTTCTACGCAGCGACGGAAGGAAACGCGGTGATGACCAACCTAACCGGCGAAAAGATCGGCTCGGTGGGTCGGGTTCCGCTTGGACTGGTGCGAACGCTGGTGGTGAAGTATGAACCCGAGACAGAGTCCTATCCGCGCACCCCGGATGGATTCCTGATTCCTGCGGAGACCAATCAGCCGGGCATGCTGCTCGTCGAGATTCAGAAACAGAATCCGCTGTCGCGCTTTGATGGCTACACCGATGCAGCGGCAACCGAAGCGAAGATCCTGCGTAGTGTCTTGCAAGCGGGAGACGCTTGGTTTTGTAGCGGAGATCTGATGCGCGAAGACGAAGACGGAGACTTTTGGTTCGTCGATCGCGTCGGGGATACCTTTCGCTGGAAAGGCGAAAATGTCTCGACAGAGCAGGTCGCAGCCGTCCTGTCCGAGCTTCCGTTTGTCGAGATCTCAACGGTCTACGGGGTGCGCATTGCGGGTCAGGAAGGACGGGCCGGAATGGCTGCGATCAAGCTACGAGAAGGACACTCCTTTGATCCCGCTGCGTTGTTTGTCTGCGTCGAAAAACACCTGATTGAGGCCGCGCGACCGCGCTTTGTTCGCTTGGTGTTCGATCTGCAAATGACAGAGACGCTGAAGATCCAAAAACAGCCGCTGCTGGCGGACGGAATCGATCTGGGTCGCATCGGCGAGCTGTATGTGTATGACAAGGGCGCGCGCAGCTATCGGAACGTGCAGGAGGAATCGCAGCTTGAGGCTCTTTTGCCGTCGCTGTAGCGCCATCGTGGTCGTGCTGCGCGGACTGGCTCGGTCGTGCTACGATCACTCGTTGTGATGCTGACGATCACGCTTCCTTTGCAAGTGGCGCTGGGCTGTGTGATGACTCCGCCTGCGACGCCGCCAGCGCTTGTGACCGCAGTGACTGCGCGCTGTATGCAGGATCTGCGTCAGCCGCTGTGGACGCTACATGATCCAGCGATGGCGGTGCTGACCGCGCAAGGCTCGCTGGCACTTCCCAGTCTGCGCAGCTGTGTGATGACAGAGTCCGTGGATGAAGCGCGTGCGCGCTGTGTTCGGGCGCTGGGAATGCAAGACGGTGAGGATGTGAAACAGACGATCTTCACGGTGCTTGGCCAGCCTGATCTGACAGACAGCACGGTGTCTGCGCTCGCGTCGGTGGTGGCCGCCAAAGGACTGCGTGATGCACTGCCTCTGCTTCATCGTTTTGTTCGGGGGGATGACTTCGCAAGTCACAGTGTGGCGATGGCGATGTTTCAGCTCGATCCGCACGACTATGTGAAGCTTCCTTCTGCGCAGCAAGTGGCCTATGCCGTGGGAATCGCGGACAGTCCGTTTCTGAAGACACATCGGATGTACTCCGCTGCGTTTGCGAGTACAGCTCCGCGCTTGGCAGAGATCTTGGTCGATCATCTGCGGCTTGGACGGGTGTCGCTTGCAGGAAAAGAAGTGCTGATGATTCGCTGGCTGCATCTTGTGGGACAGCTGGCCTCGTCGGTGCATGCGAAAGCGGTGCTGGAGATCGCGCTGTTTGACGGATCGGAAGCGGCGCGCGCATCGGTGCTGGGACTGCTGGCAGAGTGGAACTCTCCCCTCGGCATTCCGCTGGCCGTAGAGATCTTCCGTGATGCGCTCAGTCAGCCCACGTTTGCGCGATCCGCTGTGATTGATCAGGCGGGGCGTTATCTGCGTCGGCTCAGCGCTGCGCAGCAACCGGACGCGCGGGCGGCGCTGTCTGCGCTGTGGAAGGAAAGCGGAGCCAGCTCTCCGTTAGGAATCGCAGCAGGAACCGGAGCCTTGGCAGCAGCAGGAGTCCCTGTGCAGATTCCTGATCGTGTCCGCAAAGGTGTTCGCTGTCAGCTGGTGTGGTCGTATCGGAGCATGACTCCTACTCCGGCTGCGATCGAGGTGGCGGAGCTTGTGGACTCACCTTGTGCGCACGATATGACGATTCTGCTCGACACTCCCGATCGGCAGCTGACCGACGGGCTGATTGCGTTTTTGCGCTTTCCGCCCCCGGACCCAGATCTGTTTACAGCGGCGCGCACGGCGCTGGCGTGGCAGTGCGGAAGACGGCTCAAGCTGTCGATGTGTCGTCACGCAGCGTGGTATCTGCGCGGCGTTCCGCTTCCGTCTCATCCCGATTAGGAAGCGCTCTTTCTACGTTTGCGAAAAACCTGAGGAAGCGCGCGGTTTTTCTTCGCCAGGCTCAAAAGTCGGCAGGGTATAATGACTTAACCCGTAAGGTCACCTTGGGCTCGACGATAAACACTGTAGGCACCGTCCCAGGTGCAGCTCCGCGCGCGGCGGCAGTCAAGGCTGCGTATTCCACGATGGTGCGGCTCGTTCAGAGCATTGGCCAAGTGGTTCACGGCAAGAGCGAAGTCATTCGTCTGGCGGTGGTTGCACTGGGGGCGCGTGGTCACATCCTGCTCGAAGACATTCCAGGTGTAGGAAAGACGACGCTGGCGCGGGCACTGGCGCGGGCGACGGGCAGCAAGTTTCGGCGGATTCAGTTTACGTCGGACCTTCTGCCATCGGATGTGATCGGCGTGTCGGTGTGGAACGAAGAATCGCGGCAGTTCGAGTTCAAGCCGGGACCGCTGTTTGCGAACGTGGTGCTCGCCGATGAGATAAACCGCGCCGCGCCGCGAACGCAGAGCAGCTTGCTCGAAGCGATGAGCGAAGGTCGCGTCTCGGTCGATCACTTTACGCACACCATCGAGCAGCCGTTTTTGGTGATGGCGACGCAAAATCCGCTGGAGCACTTTGGCACCTATCCGCTGCCCGAGTCGCAGATGGATCGCTTTCTGCTTCGGCTACGGCTCGGGTATCCGTCGCGCTACGACGAGCGGCGCGTCATCATGCGCGGCAGTCAGTTCGATCCCGTCGAAGATCTTCAGCCTGCGGTGACGTCAGCGGAAGTGGTGCAGATGCAGGACACCGTCTGTCAGGTCCGCGTCGAAGAGTCGCTGCTCGAGTATGCCGAGCGGGTGATTGCTGAGACCCGTCGATCGCCGCTCCTTCAGCTTGGGGTGTCGCCGCGTGGCTTTCAGTCGTGGTTCCGAGCGGCGCAAGCGCGTGCGCTGTCCGAACATCGCGACTACTGCGTGCCCGATGACTTTCGCGAGCTGGCGGTTCCGGCGCTGGCTCATCGCTTGGTGCTTCCCGGTGGCAGTCAGGGCGGCTACAGCGACGCGCTCAGCAACGGACGAGCCGAAGCCGAGCGGATCTTGTCCGGCATCGTCGAGCGCATTGCAGTGCCATGAGCCTGCGCTTCCTCACCCGTCTGCGCGGCGTACGCCTGACCCGCGATGGGTGGTGGTTCTGCACCGCTGGGATCTGTCTGTTCTTCGTCGCGCTCAACAGTGGAAACAACCTGCTGTATCTGCTGCTGTCGATGCTGATCGCGCTGATGATCGCGTCGCTGGTGCTGGCCGAAGCGTCGCTGCGCGGAGTCATTCCCAAGCGTCAGCCGCCGCCTCGTCTGCATGCCGGAACGCCGTTTTTGATGGGCATCGCGCTGCGCAATGAAAAGCAGAAGCTGCCATCGTTTTCGATCGAAGTAGAAGATCTGTGCGACGACAAAGTGGTGGACAAGCGCTGCTACTTTTTGAAGATTCCGTCGGGACGCACGCAGCAGACCGCCTATCGACATACGCTGCCTCGACGCGGACGCTATGTCTTTTCGGCGTTTCGGATTTCGACCAAGTTTCCGTTTGCGCTGTTTCGTTCGTCGCGCTACGTCGAGCATCGATCCGAGCTGCTGGTCTATCCGGCGCTGATTCAGCTGGAGCACTGGCCCAAAGCGCTGACGCAAGCCGTCGGAGATCAGTCGATCTCGCGGCTGGGACGACGTGGCAGCTTTCATGCGCTGCGCGAATATCGCCAAGGTGACGATCCGCGTGAGATTCACTGGCGCAGCTCGGCGCGTCGTCAGCGACTGATGGTGCGCGAGCATGAGATCGAGGCGGTTCAGCAGGTGACGCTCTATATCGACAACGCGCTTCCCGTCGACAAGCTGCGCGATCCCGAGGAGCTGGCTAAGCTGGAAAAGGTGATCTCGTGGGGCGCATCGCTCGGCGCGTTTTACCTGGACCATGGCTACGCGGTGCGGCTGTGTGTGCGCAGCGTCGAGCCAGCGCTGCCGCTTTTGTGGAGCCCGGCGAGCCTGCAAAAGCTGCTGACGACGCTGGCTGTGCTTCCGACCGTCGGTCCTGACGTGCCGTTTCAGTCGCCTCCGCCGCTGCCGCGCACTTCTGGCATGCCGATTTCGTCGCACGGCGATAGCTTGGTGGTGATTCGATCGGGCGCGCAGGTTCCGCGTGAAAAACACATGGGTCACGTCGTGGAGGCGTCATGAGGTTTGCAGCGACGCACAAAGCGGTGTCGTACCTGATGGTCACGACGGCGTTTGTGATGTTGATGCTGACCGGCGAGCTGCCGCTGTGGCTGGACGCTGTGACGCTGCTTCTCATCGGTGGTTCGTACTTTTTCGATCCGCAGCAGCATCCGCTGATGCTCGGGCGGGCGTACAACTATTCGCTGTATGCGCTGGTGACGGTGGTGTCGCTGCTTCTGCTCGGGAATGCGGCGAGCGCGGATGCGTTCTGGGACGGTGGCCTGCGGGTGCTGTGTCTGCTGCTCGTCTGTAAGCTGTGGCAGCGACGACACAACGGCGATTACTTGCAAGCCTACGTCGTCAGCTTCGTGATGCTACTCGGCGCGACGTTTGTCGAAAGCAGCATGGTCTACGCGATCCTGTTGTTCGTGTACGTCGTGGCGGTGATCTGGACGCTGACGCTGTTTCATCTTCGTCGCGAGATGGAAGAAAACTATCTGCTCAAGCACCTGCCGGGCCGTCACGGTCAAGCGGCAGAGAGCGAGCGCGTCGAGGTCGAGCGCATCCTCAACTCGCGTCGCGTCGTCGGTCCGCCGTTTTTGCTGACGACCGCCGGGGCTGGGCTTGTGACGTTTGTGCTGGCGCTGATCGTGTTTGTGCTGCTGCCGCGCTTTCACGTCACCGTCGATCTGCCGTTTCATCGGCGCATGCTGCCCTCGACGGGATTTTCCGATCGCTTGGAGCTGGGCAGTCACGGACTGTTGCGAGACAACCCGCGCGTGGTGATGCGCGTCGAGCTGCCCGGTCAGCGTCCGCCTGCAAGCCTTCGTCTGCGCGGCGTTTCGTTTGCGCACTATCACCACGGTCGCTGGACACAGAAGCGTCAGGGCGAGCAGCTTCTGACGGTGCAGCATGGCGTCGCGGCGATGGATGCAAGTGGCGTGGACTCCGTACGTGGTCGGGTTCAGCGCGCCGAGGTGTATCTGGAGCCGCTCGATGCCGATGCGCTGTTTACGCCTTCGCCGGGCAAGACGCTGTCGCTGCTGCTTCCCGAGTCGTTTGGTGGGCTGTCGGGGCTCCAGCTGGCGACGACCAGCGACGGACAGGTTGTGGCGCATGGACGACGCTCGCCGCTGCATTACACCGTGCTGTCGCTGCCCGACGTGCTGTCCGATTCGCAGACGGACGATGTCGCGCTGTATCGCGAGCTGTCACCGGAGCTGCGTCTTCGGCTGCGCTCACTGGCGCTACAGATCGTCGGAGATGCCAATTCCAGCGCCGAGCGCGCCGAGCGGCTGAGTCGCTATCTTTCGCAGAACTTTGCCTACACCACGCGGCTGTGGAAGCCGTCGCAGGAAGAGCCGCTGTTTGACTTTTTGCTGACGGAAAAGCGCGGACACTGTGAATACTTTGCGACGGCGCTGGCGGTGCTCTTGCGCAGCCTCGATATCCCGAGTCGCACCGTCAACGGCTACCTAACCGCCGAGTGGAACAGCTTTGGCCAGTTCTTCGTCGTCCGTCAGCAGCACGCGCACTCGTGGGTCGAAGCGCAGCTGCCGGGACAAGGCTGGGTGATCTTCGATCCGACGCCGCCGCAGAACAGCTCGCCGCGCCTGCCGGTGCTGTTTAAGCTTCGTCAGTTCTTCGACGGGCTGGACATGGACTTTGGCAAGTATGTGCTGGAATACGATGTTCTGGCGCAGCAGCGTCTGAGCGATCGGATGTCGTCGCTGTTTCCTCGCAAAGCCCAGCCGGGCCGCGCCGCGAGTCCAGATTCCGACGTGCAGCTGGCGAGCTGGCGACGGATTGCGGTGATGCTGCTCGGGCTGACGACGCTGGCTGTGCTGTTGTGGCTGGTGCTGCGACGGCTGCGAACCGCGCAGGTACAGCCATCGCGCGATGTGACCGAGGGAAAAGGACTGCTCCGGCAGGCGCTGGTGACGCTCCGAAGGCGCGGCTTTGTGCGAGGGCAGGGCGAGACGCTCCAGATGCTGTCGCAGCGGCTTGTGGATGCGAGCGATCCGTGTGCGCCGCCGTTTGCCAAGCTCGTCGAGCTGTACTACGCGCACCGCTTCGGCGACCTGCCCCTCGATCGCGTCGAGGTAAGCAGGCTGCTTCGAGAGATCGTGACGCTGGCCAAGCAGCATCCTCCGCGCGCGTCGTCGTTACCGAGTTAGCTTGCGATACTTCAGACGGTGCGGCTGATCGGCGTCTTTGCCCAGTCGTCGACGGCGATCTTGCTCGTAGTCGCGACAGTTTCCTTCAAACCACACCACCTTGCTGTCGCCTTCAAACGCCAGCATGTGCGTCGCAATTCGGTCGAGGAACCAGCGATCGTGGCTGATCACCACCGCGCAGCCCGCAAAGCCCAGCAGCGCTTCTTCGAGCGCGCGCAGCGTATCGACATCCAGATCGTTGGTTGGTTCGTCGAGCAGCAGCAGGTTTCCGCCGCTGCGTAGCATCTTGGCCAGGTGAACGCGGTTGCGCTCGCCGCCCGACAGCTGCTTGACCAGCTTTTGCTGATCCGAGCCTCGGAAGCCGAACTGTCCGACGTAGGCGCGCGACTGAAGCTTGCGCTTGCCCATCTCGAAGTTTTCGACGCCGCCGGAAATTTCTTCCCACACCGTCGTGTCACCCTTGAGCGAGTCGCGGCTCTGATCGACGTAAGCCAGCTTGACGGTCTCACCGACGATGAGCTTGCCCTTGTCCGGCTTTTCCTGACCGACGATCATGCGAAACAGCGTGCTCTTACCGGCGCCGTTTGCTCCGATCACACCGACGATGCCACCGCGCGGCAGCCGGAACGACAGGTCTTCAAACAGGATGCGATCGCCATACGCTTTCTGAACGCGTTCCGCGATGACGACGTTGTCACCCAGGCGCGGCGCGGGCGGAATCGAGATCTCGGCGACTTCGATGCGCGCTTCCTGCGATTGTTGCAGCAGATCTTCGTAAGCAGCCAAACGCGCTTTGCTCTTGGCTTGACGCGCTTTCGGAGACTGACGAACCCACTCCAGCTCGCGAGCCAGCGTCTTTTGTCGCGCCGATTCCTGCTTTTCTTCGACCGCCAGCCGCTTCTGCTTCTGATCGAGCCACGACGAGTAGTTGCCTTGCCACGGAATGCCGTGACCGCGATCCAGCTCCAGAATCCAGCCCGCGACGTTGTCGAGGAAGTAGCGATCGTGCGTGATCGCCACGACGGTGCCGGGGAACTCGGCCAAGAAGCGCTCCAGCCACGCCACCGAGTCCGAGTCGAGATGGTTCGTCGGTTCGTCGAGCAGCAGCATGTCCGGGTTTTCAAGCAGCACGCGACACAGCGCCACGCGACGACGCTCACCACCGGACAGCACCTTCACATCTTGCTCGGGCGGAGGCAGCCGCAGCGCATCCATCGCGATCTCAAGCTGACGCTCGGTGTCCCACGCGCCTTTGGACTCAATCTCATCTTGGATGCGGCCATGCTCGGCGATGACCTTGTCCATCTCAGCGGCGGGCAGATCTTCCCCGAGCCGCATCGACAGCTCCTCGAACTGCTTGAGCAGATCGAGCCTGTCTTTGACCGCCAGCGCGACGTTTTCGTAGACGTTCTTCGTCGGGTCTAGCTCGGGTTCTTGCGCCAGATAGCCGATGCGAATGCCGTCGGCGGGACGCGCTTCACCTTGGAACTCCTGATCGACGCCCGCCATGATGCGAAGCAGCGAGCTTTTGCCCGATCCGTTCGAGCCAATGACACCGATCTTGGCGCCCGGCAAAAACGACAGCCAGATGCCTTTGAGGATCTCGCGCTGCGGTGGCACCACCTTGCGCAGGTTCTGCATCGTAAAGATGTATTGAGCGGCCATGTTTCCCTCTCGAAAATCTTGGGTGCGAAAGCTTCTGAAGCTGCTTCGGGTCTGGGTACGCAGCCGGGCTGCGATGGACGGTCTAACGGGTCAGGTGCGGGCCAGCATTCCGCTGAGGCTGTAGGACAAGATCTCGCGACACACGCGGCGCAGCGTCTCGGCATCGGATTCGCGACGAACGATCCACTGGAGCGCGACTTCTTTTAAGCCTCCGAGCGCGGCTTGCGACACGATCTCGGGATCGATCGCTCCGAGCAGTCCCATCGCACAGCCCTTGACGAGCGCGCCCTGGAGCAGCATCCGCAAGCGCTCGTAAAACTCGTTCATTTTGCGGTCGGCTTCGCCATCCAGACCTTCTGCCATGAGCAGCACGATCCGTGTCATGTCGCGATTTTCCGACAGCACCGTCATCACCCGCAGCAGGTTGTCTTCGATCTGCTGAAGCGGTGGCGCGGCGGTTCCACTGACATCGACCAGCGTCACCACACTGCGAATGCTCGTGAGAAAGCTGTCGACCAGCGCATCAAACATCGCGCGCTTGCCATCGAAGTGAAGATACAGCGTGCCGCGTGCCACACCGGCTGCATCCAAGATGTCTTGAATGGAAGTCTGGTGATAGCGCCGCTCCGCAAACAGCCGTCGAGCCACCGTCAAAAGCTGCGCAGATCGTTCCTGCCGGAGCCGCAGCGCGCGCGCAACGCGACCATCGACCGGTTCCGCACCGACCGTGGGTCCGCTACGTTCTTCAGAAAGAACCACAGCGGGTTCTGGCGAAGCATGCTCAGGCTTGGGCACGGGCGGCATGGTAGCAGCACTTTGTTCCTTGTCGCGGCCCTTGTCGCGCATATTCGCGATGGGTGGCATTGGGAACGAAGCGCGCCACAAGGTAATCGAATAACCTAGCGATACCGCTTGACAATCTAGACGCGCATGGAAGATGATATTTCCTGTGAAGTGGCTAACTTGATCCGCAGTAGCTAAACAACCTGCCCGCACATCGGGTAGGGTGGAAAGCAGGGATCGAGGTCAGCCGAAGCGAACGCAAGATTGGCAACCTAAACAAGCAGTGGGATCGTAAACCCCCTACATGGAGGCCGCTATGGCTGGTTCTGACAAGAGGAAACAGAGTCTGTACTTCCCCGAGGACATGCTGAAGGAAATCCAGGAGGAGGCGACCCGCCAGGATCGCTCCCTGTCGTGGATTGTCCAGAAGGCGTGGAAAATTGCTCGCAACGAGATTCGCAGGTATCCCTCGGTGAATGAAATCGAGGGAGGAGAAGACGACGAGCGGGGCAGCAAGGAATAACGACGAGCCCAAGCGGGATGATAAGTCCCGCGCGAGTCGTGGAAAGCGGCGCAGCGGCTTTGCAGTAAGCCGTGATGGCGCCGCTATTTTTTTTGAGGTACTTGGTCAGCCTCACCCGGCTCCGACGCTGATTCTGTGCGACGGACTTGGCTGTGACGGCTACGTCTGGAAGTACCTGCAGTGGGCGCTGGCGGATACCTATCGCATCGTTCACATGAACTACCGAGGTCACGGTCAGACTCCTCTGCCTGCGGACTTTGGTCAGGTTCACATCGCGGACTTTGCAGCCGATGTCCTGTCCGTCATGGACGCAAGCGAAACCGAGCGAGCTGTCATCGTCGGTCACTCACTGGGCGTTCAGATTGCGCTCGAGATCTATCGTCAAGCGCGCGAGCGGTGTCTTTCACTCATCCTCATCTGTGGCAGCTATCGCAATCCGCTGCGCACGTTCAAAGGCAAAGAGACGCTCGGGGAGCTGCTTCCGCTCATCCAAATGGCGGTGAGCAAAGTGCCAAGGCTCGTCGGTGCGTTCTGGAAGCGTCTGCTTCCGCTCGATCTGTCGTTTCAGATCGCCAAGCACTTTGAGCTAAACGGCGAGCTGGTTCATCGCGAAGACTTTGTGCCGTATTTGGAAGCGCTGTCGCGCATGGATCCTCGGATGTTTGTGGCGACGATGGCGGCGGCTGCGCAGCATGATGCGCAAGATGTCCTGACGGACATTTCGGTTCCTACGCTGCTTGTGACCGCGCGGCATGACACCTTTACTCCGATGGCGCTGTCGCTGGAGATGCAGGAAAAAATCGCCGGTTCCGAGCTGCACATCGTCGAAGCGGGCACGCACACCGCACCGATCGAGCGGCCCGCCGAAGTGACCCAAGTGGTGCAGCGCTTTTTAGAGCGTCGGGTGTTTGCGCCGTGAACGATCCCAACCTGCCCGTCGCTCCTGAAGGTGCGCTGACGCCGCGTGTGCACTGGGTCAACACCCTGCTTTTGTGGCTGATGCGCATTGGCATCGTCGCGATGATCATTGCGACCGGCGTCTACATGTCGATTCGCGACAAGCCATCCGCCGAGCAGCAAGAGCTGATTCGCTACGTCGAGATCAACATTCCGGCGCTCGAGTATCACGAGACACCGATCCTGTCGCAGCTTGATCTGCTGCTGCGCGACAAGTCACTGCAACCAGCGGACGCGCGCAAAAAGCTGGCGGATGAGCTGATGCCCGCGCTGGTTCGGCTGCGCAAAGTGGCCGACGGTCCGGTCGATGTGGCGAAGACGCCAGCGGTGAGGCAGCTCGCCGAGGAATATCGTCAGAGCGTCGAAGAGCTGATCAATGTATGCCGCACTACGATTCGCGTGATCGATGATCCCAAGCTGAGCGATCGCGAAGGCTACAAGCAGGTGCTGTCGTCTCTTCAGCGTGCGATCGAGCAGAACCACAAGTGGCGCGCGCATGTGTCGGAAACGACGGATCGGCTCGGGCTTGCCAAAGGTCGGCTCAAGCGAAAGTAGGCGGTGCGGCGGGACGTGGCGGGCTTGGCGCGGCGGGCTTGGGGACGGATTCGCGACGTGCGCTACGGCTTGGGACAGCCCCACTGGCTACACGTCCCGAGGTTGCTACAGCCCCACTGGTTGCAGCTTCCTCGCGGTGACTGCCAGCAGCCCCACTGATTGCAGCCGCCGTGATCGCTACAGCCCCACTGATTGCAGCCTCCCGCCGGAGCATTCCAGCAGCCCCACTGATTGCAGCCGCCAACGTCGCGACAGCCCCACTGATTGCAGCTTCCGACCGGAGAGTTCCAGCAGCCCCACTGATTGCAGCCGCCGCCGTTTTTCCAGCAGCCCCACTGATTGCAGCCGCCGGGACGAGGACCGAAGCCATCGTGACCGGGTCTGTGGCGAGGCGGAGGTGGCTGCCAGCCGCCACTTGTTTCATTGCCAGACTCGCTTGCGCTGGGGCCTCCGAAGCAGCGGACGGTTCCCCACGCGCTCGGCTCGGCATCGCACAGCAGAGAGAGTCGCTGCGGAATGCGGCGTCCAACGATGGCACGCATGCAAGCGATCGTCGCGTCACTGGTTGGAATGCGATCGCAGGCGGCGGCGGCCAGCCAGTCCACAAATTGACCTTCGATGATGCGTAGACAAGCTTCCTCGCCGCTGACGGTGGGAAGTCTTCTGCATACGATAGCGGGATCTTTGGGCTCAAGAGCCTGCGCCGCTCCGACAAACAGCGAACAAAGTAGCGCGAGCGCAGCGATCGCCTGAGCGAACACACGGGAAGCTGCAGCGCGTAGTGGCGTCCTGTTCATGTCTCCGGCTCCTTGTAAAAACAGTACGCTGCCAGCGGGCGATTTGTTCACTGCACAGACCGCTGCTGGCAGATCGGGGCTGTTCGGGGACTACGCGGGGGACACGCCGAGCGCATGCGCCAGACGACACAGTGCGATGAGTAGGTGCGCGTCTTCGATGCGATCGCGCTCGGAGAGAAGCTGCGACAGACGAACGAACGCCAGCGCACTGTGCGGCAGGCTCGCTGCATCGACTTCCGCGAGCATCGGATAGACCACTTCGGGCGTCGCTCCGATCGACGGATAGTACTTTCCACCGAGCGGCAGAACGCGCAGCGCCCGGACGCCAAAGTGCCCGAGCAGGTTGCGCGAGACTTCCTCTTCCGCGTCACTGCGCGTCGTGATCGTCTTGGGCAGTCGCCAGGCTGGACAGGTAATCAGCCCCGAGCGCTTTGCTTCGGTCTGAAGCTGCACGGCGGGAAGATCGCGACGCTCGACGCCCACCACGATCTCTTCACCGAGCTTGGCCACCGGCACGAGCGACACCGTGCTGAGGCTGTAGGTTCGCGGTGCGCACAGCTCCAGCGTGGTGTGACGCACGATCTGATCACTGCAATCCAGCTCTTCGACGTGTGCGGTGTGCAGCGCCAAGAAGCCGGGACGAGCATCGGGCTGCGTCATCGGCTCGAACACCGCGACATCGGGCAGCGTCAGCACCTGCGTCGCCGACTGCGGAACAAAGTCCGTCGGCTGCTGCGTTTGTAAGGACAGCTCGACGCCAATCCACGGACCCAGCGACTCACCGAGCGTCCACAGCAGGTGATACAGGTTGAGCTCCAGCCGTGCGTCTTGCAGTCCGCCAACCTGCGCGGCCCGCAAAAGCTGCGAGGCCACAAACGGCTGAACGCGACCCGCAGTGGTAAACGACGTGTAGTTGGGGACTTCGTCGGGAAGCTGCGACAACACCTGTTCGGGCTGCGACAGCTCACACAGCCAGGACGTCACGCGCTCGCTCAGCCCGCCCGGCGAGGTGTAGTAGCACAGCCCGCGCGACACAGACTGGATCGCGTGGCGCGGCACACTGGCGCGATCGGACAGAAGCTGCGCGATGTCGGGCTGCGTCGCTTCCTTGTCACGGCGCAGCGCTTGCGCGGTCAGTGTCTCGGTCAGATAGCCTGCAACCTGCGCGCCGTCTAGGCTGGGACTATCGAGCTGCGTCGTCGCCAACGGCCTTGGAAAGCCATGCTTGGCCAGCACCAGCACTCGGCCCGCAGCGCGAAACCACGGAATCACATCCAGCACTGGATTGGGTCGCTCGGCGAGCTGAAAGATCTGTCCGGTCTTTTGGTGACGCAGCGTGTGCATCGTCAAAAACTGCGGCGTCACGAGCGGCTCGGTGCGAACGCGCAGTCGCACGCCATGTCGCGGCGCCACCTTTTCACCGACGATCAGATGGTTGGTCGGAGGCAGCGGCAGCGGCTCTCCGCGTAGATCAAACAGCGCACAGCGACCGCGCAGCCGATGTTCGATGATCCACGGGTTGTGAAGCTCGACGGACAAGACGATGCGCAGATCGTGACGACGGAACGCGGACTCGAAGTCCACTTGGCGATAGAACAGATACTCTTCGCGACACTCGGCGTCCCAGTCGCTGCGATAGTCTTTGTGAAGCAAGAACTCGGCGGCGGCGCGACCGCTGACCACAAAGCGCTTCCAGCCTGGCTTGGGCGAGGCAAGCTCTGCAAACGGCACCGGCGTATCGGGATTGGCACTGCTGCGAAACTGCGCACAAAACCGAGGAAACAGCGCGGCGGTCGACAGCGATGCAATCGGTCCGTCGGGCTCGCCATCGTGACTCGGCAGATCCAGCCAGACTTGGTCGGGATAGCGCGGCACCACAAAGTCACGGACGATCAGCACGCCACCTTGGCGCAGCGCGGCGGCTTGATGAAGCAGGGCGCGCTCGACTTCACGCAGGGAAAAGTCATTGAAGCTGGTCAGGTGATGCCAGACCGAAGAGTTGAGGATCCCGTCGAGACTTCCCGGCGGAAACAGCGGATCGGCGATGTCTCCCTGCTGATAGCGAAGGTTGTGACGAACATGGTGGGCTTGCGCGTGTGCAACCGCTGGAGGCGCAATGTCTACACCGATCACTTGTAAGCCATCAAACAAATTGGCCAGATCGAACGACCCTGAACCAGAGCCGCAGCCCATGTCGACTAGCGTGCCACTTGGTGGAAAAAAAGCGGTCGTGAGCGCCACTTTTTGCTGCATCGACTTGTCCATCCCCGCGTAATACGAGGCGTAGGCGTCGTCGCCACCGCGCGCTTGGGCTTGATAGCTTGGGGCTGTGGCAAGGGATGGGTCGGATGCGTCGGCTGTGGGCTGTTGGTCGCTCATGGTTTGCGTCGATTTAGTAATTCAAATTACTAACGTCTGTATTCGAAGGGGAAACTTTTGTACGCTGGACTAGATGGGCGAGACCACAAGCTCAGAGCGCCAATCATCGTCGGGGGCCGCTTCGACATCCGGGGGTCAGCGGGTGGAAGCGCCACCACGGCGACTGGCGCTGCGAACCTGGCTTATCGCACTGGTGGCGGCGATGATCTGTGGTCTTCCGGCGCTGTGGCTTCAGCAGCAGCAGGCTCGGCAAGCGGCGCAGGTGCTGGTGGAAAGCCAGGCCAAGCTGGGCAGCGAAGCGATGAGCCATCACTTTGCACTGCGACGAGACAGTCGGGCCGCTGCGTTTTCTGCCGTCGCTGCCAAGCCGAGATCGCAGGACTCGGGTCGTCCGGTCTGGACGCAGCTTGCGCAAGATGCCAGAGCAGCCGGTGCCGATCTGGCGGCAGTGATTGATGAAGGCGGCGCGCTGCTGGCGCAAGATGGCGTCGGTGCTGTGGCGCTGGCTGGGACGACGGCGCGCGGGACGGTGGTTCCAGGTGGTTCGCTCCTTGCCGTCGGTGGACAGCTTGTCGAAGCGTTTCGGATTCCGATCGCGGTCGATGGCAAGCCGGGCTTTCTGATCGCAGGCTGTCGGATTCTGCCCGAGACACTGCGTCAAGATGCCGAGCCGCTCGGAATTGGGGTGGCGATCGCGCTGGACGGAACGTTTGTGACGAACCTGCCTGCGGATGCGCTGAGCAGCGGTCGCTGGGGCGATGACCCGCGAGAGACGCTGCACAACCTGACGGTGCGCTATCACCTGCGGGCGACGCCGCTGTCGCAAGGTCGGCTGCTCGTCGCGGTGCCGCTTGTGGGCGTGCAGCGCTGGTCGGGTGAGCAGTTCCAAAATGCGCTGATGCTCGTCGGACTGATGCTGAGCGCGGTGCTGCTGCTCGCGGTGGCGGTGCAGATCTGGGTGATCTCACCGATGCAGCGTCTGGCGGATGCAGCGACGCGGGTATCGGGCGGAGCGTTTGCGCGGGGTCGCGGCATGCTCAAGCAGTTTCTGGAACGCAACGATGAGTTTGCGACGGTGGGACGCGCGCTCGAGATGGCGGTTCAGCGGCTTCAGTCGATGCTCACGACCAGCCAGCGACTGATCGAAGACATTGATACGACGGTGGCCACAATTGAGCGCGTGGGCAGCAGCCTGACCAGCGCGGCGCAGACCCAAGACGAGCGGAGCAAAGAAGTCGCAGCGGCGGTGATTCCGATTCATCGTGCGATTGAGCGCCTGACCCGTCAGATGGTGGAAGTTCGCAATGCCGTCGTGCAGATCTCGCTTGCGTGGTCAAATGCCGATCAGGCGCAGTCGCAGGTGCTGGCGGCGGCTCGACGGGCGGATACGCTGCTTCACAACCCAGAGTCGGGGGATGCGCGCAGCTATCGAACCGCGACGGTGACGCAGCAAGTTCAGCTCATTACGCAGACGCTGACCGAAGAACGGGAAGCGCTCAATCGGATTCGCGAGCAGCTAACGGTGCTACGAGCCACCGTCGATGGCGCGATGGACAGCGTCGGATCGGATGACACGAGCGGCGCGGGCATCGGTCGATCGATGAACGACATCTCGCGGCTGGCTCGTCAGCAGACGTCCGATGCGGATGCGCTCAAAGCCACGGTTGAACACCTGCGCAAAGACAGTGAAAAGCTGTCGCTGCTGATTCAGGCGATCCAAAGTCGAAGCTCGGAAGATCTGGCGACCTCGAGTGGAACGTGGGGCATTGGCTCGCGCAGTCGAACGACGAGCGATCGGGGTACGCGCGGCTCGATGTCGAGTGCTCCACCGTCGGGAAGTCGATCGCTGACGGGCACTTCCAGCCTGGCGCTGCGTCCTGTGGCACCGGGTCCGCTGCCATCGTCCAAGCTATCGGGTCCAACGGCTTCGACGAGCGGCGAGCGCAAAGTCGGACAGCAAAGCAGTGCGCACAGTCCGCGTGCATCGATTTCGGGATCGTCGCCCAGCCTCAAGCCGGTGGGATCGAACTCGTCGCCGAGCAATCGTCCTGTGGTGCTGAGCAGCGAGGCGCGCACGTCGGGATCGTTTCCGCTGAGCGGATTCAAAGCGAGCAGCAAGCCTCCGACGGACAGTGGTCCCAAGAGCGGCGACTAATCGCGCCAGATTTCGCGCGGACCGCTGCGTGCCGGACGTGCGCTGGGTGACGATGCGCTAGCGACTGGCGAAGATTCGACCGGACGGAAGCTCGATCGCGGACAGATAGCCGTTTTTCCCGCACGCGGTGTCGAGTCCGATCAGATCGCCGCGCATCCAGACATCGCTTGGATCGTCGAGGATTTTGCCAAACCAGCTCAAGTGATCGACGGGAAGCTCTTTGGTGAGCGTGTGACCGAAGCACAAGCGCTTGCCTTTGTAGCCTCGGTAAAAGTCCGGTTCTCGACACCACAGAAGGTTGCGCTTGCGACCGTCTTTGGGATGCAGCCAGGTTTCGCCTTCTCCGTCGAGACCCGCGTGAACGTAGATCGCGTGCTCGTCTTCGTAATACAGCGGCAGCGAATCCATCCAGTCGTGAATCCACGTCGGAAACCACTTGGTTGGCTGAAGCAGCATCGCGGCCTGTTCCATCTCGGACGCGCTCGCGCAGTCAGTCAGTGCGCGCAGCGTCTGAAAACAGCCATTTTCGGGACGCAGCAAAAAGCCCGGCTCAGGATGCTTGAGCGATCGCAGCCACGCTTCTTCATGGTTGCCGAGCAGCGGCACCACTTTGGCCGGGACATGTTGATGCAGCGTCGAGACTCGCTCGATCACGCGCTTTGACTCGAGTCCGCGATCCAGATAGTCACCCAAAAACACCAGCGTATCGTCGCTGTGTAGCGTCGGCAGTCGATCCAGAAGGCGTTCGAGGTGCGATATCTCCCCGTGGATGTCTCCAATCGCGAACGTGCGGCGCATCGACTTCATCGTAAACCAGTGCGGGCTGCGTCGTCACCTGCTGTCCAGCGACGGCGGCTCTCGGGTTATTGCGCGGTTGCGATCGGTAGACCTGCTGCTTTCCAACCCGAAATTCCGTCGGCGATGTGACGAACGTCGCGATATCCAGCGGCTTTTAGGATCTCCAGCGCTTGATGGCTGCGTCCGCCGGCTGCGCAGTACAGGACCACGGTTCGGTTTTTGTCGATTTCGCCCAGCCTGGCTTCGATTTCACCGATCGGAATGTGCTTGGAGCCCGCGATAAAGCCACGCTCTCGCTCGGACAGGGTTCGTACGTCGACAAGCTGCACCGCGAGCTGTCCGCTCGGATCCGGCTTGAGCAGTGCCTGCGCCTTGTCGGTGGTCAGGTTTTCTTCCTGCGCGGGCAGGGTGGTCGTTACGGCTCGGCTCTCCGTCGAGCTTTTGTTACAGCCCGCCAGCATCGACAGGGCAATGAAGACAAGCGCACGCTGGGTCATCGGATTCCTCTCTGAGAGGCCGGCGCATCGTCCGGCACATCGAAACAGACGCGTCGTTAGGCAACCGTTCGGAGTCGTCGAATCAGCCAGCGCACCTCGGGAGCCGTCGGATCTTGCATCCGATCGCGCAGCTCTAGCTCGTCGCTCAGGTGTGTGATGGCTTCGTTGTGACGCAGGCTCTGCACCCGAGGCCGATTCGACAGAAGCGTCACCGCCAGCAGATGCAGGCTGTCGGCTTCTCCCCACTGATAGCCGCACTCACTGGCCATCGCCAGCGCCAAGGCATCGCGCGCATCACGCTCTGCCGCTTGGGGATTGCTGCGTCGAAGCTGAAGCTGACCGCGCAAGTTGAGCAGATCGATTCGATAGCAGGCCAGCGACAGCTCTTCCGACAGCGCCAAGGCCGTTCCGAGCGCCGCCGCCGCCGCTTCGTAGTTGGTCAGATCCATGTGCAGCCGAGCTTGTTCGCGACCGGCTGCGACCAGCACTTCAGCGGCGCCACTGTGGTTTGCAAACTGCATCGCTTGCGCAATCGCTTGGGCTGCGGCTTCGTGTTCTCCGTCGCGACGCAGTGCATCCGCCAAGAGCACCGCCGTCTCTGCTTCCGCGAGCGTGTCGTGAAGCTGCTCGGCGCGCTCCGCACAGCTTGTCAGCCACTTGCGCGCGTCGGTGACATCTTGAATCCGCAGCGCACGGGCCGCCGAAAGCAGGCTCAGACGAAGCGGCCACGGCTCCACCGTCTGACCCGCTTCCCGCAGCAGCGAGCGCGCTTTTTGTAAGTGCAGCAGACACAGCGACGCGTCACCCTTGAGCAGCGCCAGCATCGCTTGTTCCGTCGCTGCCGCTGATTGCTGCGTCAGATCTGGTGACAGCGCCTGCGCTTTTTGAGCCAGCGACGAAGCCAGCTTCAAGCGACCGGCCAGCCGATGAATCTGCGCTTGCCGAAGCCACAGCCCCGGAAGCATCTCGGGATGATACGGCCACTTTCGCTCTGTCGTGACGAGCGCCGCGTCCAGCTGTCCCGTCATCCGCAGCGCCTCGGTTTCCCACCACAACAGCTGGGCATAGCGCGCTTGCCAGTCGGGATCAGCCGCCGACAGCGGTGCGACCAGCGGATACAGCCGTCGAATCAGCTCCAGCAGCAGCCGAGATCGTCCCAGTCGACAGCCCAGGTGCGCAAAGCCGCCGAGTCGCTCGCTCAAGATGCTGTACGCGAGCAGCGGCGCGTCCGACGCGATGTGCCGGTCAAACTCGGTCAGCAGCCCAGAAACCGTCGGCTCGTCGCTCGGAAGCGGCGCGGTCGCATGGCTTGGCTCTGTCACGGTTTGGTGCGACGACAGCGTATCTTGCGGCGGCACCAGCATCGCCAGACCCAGCTTCTGCGCTTGTTGCGACAGCGACTCGTCACGTAGCAGACCAGCGGCCAGCTCGGTGAGCTGCTTGTGTTCGATCAGGTGTTCCAGCAACAGCTCGATGCGCTCATGCGGATCAAGCTGCGCGGGTGCCACCTGCCACAGCGGCACATCCAGTCCTGCACAGATCACACCAAGCTGCGCCGGAGAGCACAGCGACAGCAGGTGCTCGGACAGCCATGCAATGAGCGGCTCGATCTGCATCAGGCCACCCTCGGAAGAACGATCGTGACGCGCGTGCCAGCGGTCTTGACCCCGGCGGGGCGCTCTGCGTCAGCGGGAAGCGGCGACTCAAGCAGGAGCTGTCCGCCATGTTGTCCGACGATGCTGCGACAGATGCCCAGGCCCAGCCCGGTGCCGCGATCGCCTTTGGTGGTGAAAAAGGGTTCAAAAATACGAGGCATGATGTCGCTGGGAATGCCGTCGCCATAATCGTCGATTTGAACGCGAACCATGGCCGGCTTGTGGTTGTGCGAGGTCGTCGAAAGTGGATCGGACAGCACGCGCACGCTGATGCTGCTGCCCGGCTTGGTTGCGTCGAGCGCATTGCGCAGCAGGTTCAAAAACACCTGCACCAGCTTGTCGCGATTGAGGTTGGCGACCGCCAGATTCGACAGCTCTTTGGCAATCGTTCGCTGTCGGAACTCGAAGTCGAAGCGCAGGATCGACAGCGCTTCATGGATCGAGTTCACCACCGGCTCCGGCGACAGCGAAAGACGTGGATGAATCGCGAGCGGATCTTCCTGCGGAGGCAGGTTGCCGTGCACCCGCGAAAAGTCGCGGATTTCCCCGACCAGACCACCGAGCCGCGCGCGCGCCGTCAGGATCGCCGACGTAAACAGCTTCACTTCGGGATCGTCGGGATAGCGATCGCGGATCATCTCTGCGTAGCTCAGCACCGACAGCTGATTGCCGATCTCGTGCGCAATGCCCGACGCGACACGTCCGACCGCAGCCATTCGCTCGCTCTCTAACAGTCGCTCTTGTGCCGAGTGAATCTGCCGCAGCGCTTGGGACAGCGCGCTGTTGTTGTGCTGCATCGCCGACAGCGTTCGCTTGAGCTGCACCACCATGTCGCCGCGCTCGATGGCATTGCGAATCGTGAGCAGCAGCGTCTCGTGATCCCACGGCTTTTCAATGCACTGAAAGATGCCGCCTTCGTTGATCGCCCGCAGCATCGTCTGCTTGTCGGCGTGGCTCGTGAGCAGCACGCGCACCGTATCGGGCGACTGACTGCGCACTTTGGCCAAAAACGTGATGCCGTCTATCTCGCGCAGCGCTTGTTCACACAGGATCAGCGGCGGAGACACCGGCTCCGTTCGCAGCGCCGACAGAGCCAGGCTCGGACTACGAAACGTCTTCACCAGGTACGTCGGATTTTCGCTGAGCGCGCTGCTCAGTCGCGTCACTTCTTGCGGATCGTCGTCGCTCACCAGATAGATGAGGTGCGGATACAGGCTCCCGTCGCTTGGTCCGCTGTGGGCGTGGCTTCCGCTTGCCGAGTCGCTGCGACCGGCTGTTCCGTCTGAGGTTCCAGGTGGAGGCAGCATGCGCGCGGCAGCATAGCGCTTTTGTTTTTCGAGTAGAAGCACTCCGCACATCGTCTGCGCCGGAACACTTCAGTCACCTGCCTTCGCGCGCTGCGATTGCAAAGTGATTCTGACAAGCCCAGTTGAAGCCGAGTGCGCGATGGCGGCGGCCAGACCAGCAAACGCGAGCGCTGTCACCGTCAGGGTTTGCTCGCGGGTCTGGGTTCGCTTGTGCATCGTCGTGCTTGGTACATCACTTGCTTTGAACAGCGTCCGACTGGGGAACTTGGGTACATCATCATGAACGCACTACGGACTTCCTGTTCTTGGATCGCGGGTTTCTTCTGTTTCGTTTCTATCAGCATTGCCAGCGCATCGTCAGAGCCTTCGCCTTCAGCACTGCTGCCGTGTGAGGCACTGACCGATTGTCGGAACATGCTGATTACAGCGCGTAGATATGAAAAGAAACAGCAGAACCATAGCGCGTTACAGCTATATGTCAGCGCGTACAAAGAATACCTCGATCCGCGTATCTATTTTTATATCGGTAGGATTCAGAGCAAGCAGAAGAAGTACAAAGAAGCGATGGACAGCTTGCTGGTCTATATCGACTCGCACCTGGACGAAAAGACGTGCTCGCTCATGAAGAATGCGCGGGCCCTTCACAGCGACGCAGCACGCAGAGAGCGTCGGGCGGTTCAGCCGGTTCAGCCGGCTCAGCCGATTCAGCCGATTCAGCCGCTTCAGACGGTTCAGGCGGCTCGGGCGGTTCAGTCGGTTCAGACGGCTCGGGCGGTTCGATCGGTGGTTGCCGTTGGTCGCTTCAGCGAGCAGTTTCGGGTGGCGCGTCGTCCGCGCTGGCTCGGCCCGCATCCGCGAGATGGCGAAGGCGCGGGCAAGTAGCTCGTCTGAAGCGTCGATCCGGCTGGTCGTGTGAGCCTTCGGCTGGGTAGGCCGGTGTACCCAAAGCGCGGACATCACCTTCCCAAACCACCGCTGTGGTTGTGCTAGAGTGCCGCCCCGATTAAGCCGGAGAACATAATCCATGAAGATCGCAATCGTCGGTGCGGGCCCAGGCGGCTCGACCTGTGCTCTGCAGCTTGCTCGTCAACATCGCCATGAAGTCACGCTGCTTGATCGCGACGAGTTTCCTCGACCGAAGACCTGTGGCAGTGGCTTGGGACCGCGCTGCCTTCAGCTGTTTCAAGAAATTGGCTTGGCGGACACGCTGGAACCAAAGGCGCAGAAGATTCACGGTCTGCGCTTTGTCGGTCCGGGTGGCAATGAAGCGGTGCTTAGCTCGAACAAGGTGGAAGCGTGGATCATTGCGCGCTCCGATTTCGACGCAGAGATCGCGTTCGCTGCCGAGCGAGCCGGTGCCAAGTTTGTCCAAGGCTTCAACGCCAAGCGCCTTTTGCGCGATCCATCGGGTCGTATCGTTGGAATCTCTGACGGAAAGACCGAAGTGGAAGCGGATCTGGTGATCTTTGCCGACGGTGCTCATTCGCGCTTTTCGATCGACAAGCGTCCGAAGCGACAGATCGCGGCGATCATGGCTTGGTACGAAGGCGTTCCGTATCAGCCCGGCATCTTGGAAATGTACTTCGACAAGCGCGTCAAGCCCTGGTACGGCTGGCTGTTCCCCGAGACGGAGACGCGCGTAAACGTCGGCATCTGCTACGACCCGAACGATCCGGCGGACCCGAAGCGGCTGCTCGACGATGTGATTGCAACCCACGTCGGCGACCGTCTGAAGAACGCCCAGCAAGTCGGCAAGTACAAAGGCCATCCGATCGTCTACACCGAGGGTGTGGGTCCGATTACGTCGCCGGGCGCAATCTGGATCGGAGAGTCAGCACGTCTGACCAACGCAGCGACGGGAGAAGGCATCTCGTATGCGATGCGCTCGGCAGTGGTGGCGGCGGATGTGATCAGCCGTCACGATCGCGCCGACTCGACGCTGCTGATGGAATACCAGCAGGCGACGACGAAGCACTTTGCGCTGCCGCTCAAGACAGCGGTGGGCTTTATGAACTTCGTGAACACGCCAGCGTTTGGTGTGGCTTCGTCGCTGATCACGAGCCGCGCGGTCAAAGGCGCGATGCGCTATCTGCTGGCCAACGCCTAATCTGCGACGGAACCTGGCTTACGGCTTGGGCACAAATCCAAGGACGCTGGCCAGGTTTGCTCCATCACTGTTCGTCGTCGCTGAGCCGGTCTGATAGGCCCGCTTGGGGGCAACCGACATGCGCGCCGCTGGATCGCCGAGCAGGATGTAGCCCGCCAGGTCTTGACGCAGCATCCACAGGTGCCCAAGGCGTGCTTTGTTGGCATCGGACGCTGCATCGCCGCTGGCTGCTCGATCGTACAGCGCGGTAAGCTCCGTGTTGACTTCGTCGAAGGCCCGACTGAGCGCTTGCAGAGCGAGCCCGCAGCGACTGCCTTTGAGCAGCTCTGCGACGATCTGCACAAACTTGCCCGGACGCTGCACCGCGCTGCCGGTGTCCAGGTCGAGGAAGCTGTACGTCCACGCGAGGTCGATGTGACCGAAGAACGCGAGCGGACCGTGCGGATTGGCGAGCGCAGCTTGCGGCAGTGCGGCGACAAACGGTGGCTCTCCGTCTTTGGGCAGTCCGTCGAGCACTTTGCTGGCAGCCCCCGCGTACTGACCGGCTTTGGACAGCGCTTCGAGCCAGTGACGATACGCGCTCTGCGACGGAGTTCCCGCCCCGTAACAGGCCAGCATGAACCAGACTCCGCCCGGCAAAAACGCCGTGTCGCGAACATCTGATCCCAGCAGCAGTCCGTCGGTGCCAAAGCTCATCGCACCTTGCTCGCTGCGCTGCCGGTCCTTGGTCTTCCAGCCTGTACGCGGCGATCCGGCCCCGTGGCTGAGCGTAAACAGCACCGTCGGATCGTCTGGAGTAATCAGCTGAAGCAGCTCATCTCTCGTCGGAATCGTGCGATCGCCCGCGTCGATCAGCTCACGCGCTGGCAGCTTTCGTTCCATCACCTTCCGTCGAGCCAGCGTCACACCCGGCGTAATCAGCGAGTCAAAGCCAGCTCGCGTGGCGCGGGTTCCGTCGTGAACCGTGTAAAACAGACCTCGTCCCGCGCTCGTCGGTGGACCGGCCTCTTCGGCGCGTAGCAGCTTGTCGATGTAGGCGCGATAGTCGTCGTCGCGATCGAACGCGAGCCGTCCCACCAGCTCGCTTGCGCCTTGAACCTGCTGAATGCTCAGCGCGACTTGATCCAGGTTGCCCAAGATGAGCTGATAAAACGGCTGCTCATCTTCCGTCGTGCTTCCGTCGGCATAGTTTCGCTTGCGCCACTGCATCGCATCGGCTTGATCGGCCTTCGCGGGTGCGACGTAGACTTTGACCGGAACGCCTTGCTGCTCCTGTCGTCGCTGAATCAGCGGTGCAGCCAGGTCGAGCAGCTTCTTTCCGTCGTCTCCCTCGGGAACGATCACCGACCAGCCTTGCGCTTCGAGAGAGTTTTGATCCCCCGAGCGATCGCGCAGGTGATCCGGCTGTAGACCTCGCGCTGGACGCTTGGTTTCCGTCGTCGCTTCGGCTTGGAGATCTTCGCGCAGCGTCGGCGTTCGGTCTTCCGCATCACACAGCAGCAGGTTCAGACCTGGATCGCGTAGTCCCGGACCGCTCATGGCTTGGCCTCGTGCGGGGGAATGTGTCCGTGCGCGCGCGTGAGAAGCTGTCCCGACGGATCCACTTCGATCAGCTGAAGGCTTGCGCCGCCCGTCGGACTCGGCTCGATGATCGCGGCGGTACAGCGCGTCAGGATCGGCACCATCTGGCCTTTGGCGGGATCCATCTGCGGATTTTTGCGCGCCAAGGTCAGAAAGTCTGTCCATTCCTCGTCGCTGGCATCGGGCGCAGGCAGGCTGATCAGGCGAATCCACGTTCCAGTGTTCAGGTACGTAAGTCCGTCTTGCTGCTGAAACCGCGCCGCGTGCGAGTGACCGAACACCACCGCCGACACGCCGTATTTGTGGGCCAGACGCTTGGCTTCGTTCCACTCGGTTTCGTCGGGAGCCAGCGCAAAAAACTGCTGTCCAGCCGCCCCGGTGAGCTTGCGCTGCGCTTTGGCATACGCAGCAAGTCCCGCCTTGGCCAGCTTGAGCGTTAGCGACGACAGCGTCTCGGAATCAAACGCAAACGACTCGGGCTGATCGGTCCCGTCGGACAGGATCGCAGCCAGCGTCTCTTGTTCTTCGGCAGTTAGGTGCGCCGCGTCCAGGGCGCGGGCCAGTCCCAGGTCGTCTTCTTCGTCGGAACCAAACGTCGTGGGCGAGTGCTTCGACTGACGAAGCTGCAGCAGCAGATCCACCGTCGAGCCTTTGAAGACTTCCTTCACCGCTTGCGGACTCACGGCCAGCGCTGTCAGCACACCGCCTTGAAAGTCCGGCTTGATGAGATCAATCAGCTTCAGTCCGTACGCTCGCTTGAGCGGGTTCATGATCGTCTTGACCAGCTTCGAGCCTGGTGCGTAGCGAAAGTCTTCGGCGTGGGCAGACGACGGCGCTCCGGGTCCGGGCAGGTGCGGATAATCGACCTTGTTCCACTCGTCGTTTTGTTCGCCGTGCGTGATCAAGATGCGCGCCCCACCAGCGTCGATGATCGCAGGCTCGTTGCCGCGCTGAAACTGGAGCTTCGCACGCACCGCATCGGGCTGTCCCAGGTGGGCCCGCAGCGTCGCTTGGACGCCGGGAAGCGCCAGCTCAATGTCATGGTTGCCGAGCCGAAACACCACGCTTGCACCCGCTGCCAGCACGTCGCCGATGGCATGCAGCACGCCTTGCGTCACCGGGTTTTGGCAGATCTGCGTCGCTTGCTCAACCGCGCGAGCTTCCGAAAGCTCCAGCGGATCTTCGTTCATCAGAAAGTCCACGCCGTCGCCGTTGCAGATCACCGTGTGTCCCGGTGCGGCAAACCGTCGGAGCAGGCTCGGCAAGGTCTCGCCACCCGCAAAGATGTCGTAGGAACCGCCGTTGCCCAGGTGCAAATCGCTGACAATCAACGTCTTGGCCAAACCAGACATGTGAGCCTCCGCTGGCTGTGAGTCCGTGCGCCCCCCACGGGCTGCTGCCGACGACTACACTGCGCCGGACAGTATATCTGAGACGGAAACGCTCCTGTTAGAATGTATTTCGCATTACAGATTTCAGTTCTTTACACAGGAAGTCGCACGGCCTTGTGCGGAATCATTCATGCATTGGGCGCAGACCCAAGAGGGGAACGATGCACCACAGCAGCGGGGATCGAGACGCGGAAGACATCTTCAGCTTGTCGGCGTTGGAGCGGGCGGAGCTTCAGTCAAACTACGATCTGACCGAAGGCGCAGAGACCGAAGGTCCGCTGTCGTTTGATGAGCCTCCACCGTCGGTGTTAAAGCCGACCGAGCTGGGATCGAAGATCGTCGCGGTGGGACGGAAACTGCTCGATAAGCCGGTACGCGAAGACGCGGGCACCAATGCCGACAAAGACGGGCTGATTCGTTCTTTTTTCATCGAAGGCATTCCGTGGAAAGCCAGCTACTGGGACGACTGGGTGAAGAATCATCCGCAGAGTCCGGTGGCTCGGCCCGAGTGGTGCGCCGCGTTTGCCTGTTACTGCGTTCGCACGGGCTATGCCCAAGCGGGTCTGTCGAGCAAGCTGCCCAAGGTGCTGAGCGCGTCCACGTCGGCGCTGCGAGAGCAGTTCATCAAGCTCGGGCGCTTCATTCATCGCGACGAGCTGTTCGACGCTGAAGGCAAGATTCGTCCCGACGCCAAGCTACCGAGCCCCGGCGACATCGTGCTGTGGCAAGGACACACTGGGCTGCTGTCTGATCTGACCTCCGACGGAACGTATTACACGCTGGAAGGCAACACCAAGCCGAAGCGAGAGGCGGTTCCGGGTGTCTATCTTTTGCCCAACTCGTCGACGCGCAAGATCGAGCGAGACGGCAAGCTGGTCTATTCGCTGACCGGCTTTTGTCAGCTTGTCTCCGTCGATGGCTGAGCGCGTTCCCTGACGGCGGCGTGTTCGCTGGCCTGACCTTCACGTTCTTTCTCCGATTGGGCAGTCAAACCCGCTGCGAACACTCGGGATTTCGCAGCGATCTCGACCGTGATTGGCGTCAACAAACCGCTTGAGAGCGCAGAGCGTCCACGCTACGTTCCGCTCGTTCTCGTCGTTTTTTCTCTCGAAAAACTCTCGGAGGTAGCCATGTCCGGTTCGACACCCGGTAATGCTCGTTTGGCGCTCTTGCGTGTTCCGAAGCTTGCTTGGCGACGGGTCGCTGCGATCCTCGGCGTAAGCTTCATCGTTGCCTGTAGCAGCAGCGGTGGCAGTGGCGGCTGCGGCGGACTCACCAAGCTCTCTGGTGGATATCCCGTCGACAAACGCATCGACAACGCGGTTCAGCTTCGCATCACCAAGGGCTTTTTCGACTTCCTGGAAACCAACGGCAAAGCGCTGGTCGATAAGTTCTTGCCGTCGGGCGGAGAGATCGCCGTTCCGTCGAGCTGCGGCGGTGACACCGAGATCTGCTGCGGCCAGATGTGCAAGGTCAAGCTGGAGTATTCCTCGCTGAAGTTTGAGCCGACCCCGCCGACGACGACGAAAGCGACGCTGCGGGCCAAGATCAAGACGATGGAGGACTTCAAGATCAAGACCAAGGCGGGCTTTGTCACCATCGACTGCAAGCTGTCGCTCGACACCGCGCGCAAGGGCAAGCAAGACGTTGGCATCACGATGGCTGCCGTCGCCAACGTCAGCGCCGCGACCAAGCTGACCAGCATCGACTTCGACGACAAGAGCGTCGACATCCTGGATCTGGACAGCGACGACATCGACATCAAAGGCAACATCCTGTGCGGCACGGTGAACCTGCTCAAGGGCCTGTTCATCGGTCAGCTCAAGGATCAGCTGAAAAAGCAGCTGGCGGGTCCGCTCGACTCGGTGCTGTGTCAAAAGTGCGCTGCGAAGACGGACTGTTCGTCGCTGGCCAATCAAGGCTGCGTCAACAACTTCTGTATGCGCGACGGAACCTGCCTTCAGCTGCTCGGTCTGGAAGGACGCATCGACTTGGGGAGCGCGCTCGGTGCGTATTCCCCGGCGGCCAAGGCAGCTGGCATTGACATGATCGTCGCTGCGGGTAACTACGCGACGGTGGAAGCGCTGCCAAACGCAGGTCTGTCGATGGGCATGCTCGGTGGAACCAGCTCGTCGGCGAGCAGTGCTTGTGTGCCGCGTCGTCCGGCTCCGACGGGACCAGCACCGGGCAAGAGCACCGCGTTTGCGGGCAACACCGCGCCGAACGGCAAGCCGTATCACGTCGGTGCGGGCATCTCGACGCTGGAGCTGAACTCGCTTGGCTACACGCTGTATGACACGGGCGGTCTGTGCCTAGATGTTGGCTCGGCGCAAGTCGAGATGCTGTCGTCGGGCCTTCTGTCGGCGCTGATTCCATCGATCAACGACCTGACGCGCGGGGTGAACTCGGCGATCAAGATCGTCGGACGTCCGCAGCAGCCACCGACGTTTGTGCTCGGCAAAGGAACCTACAAGACCGACGCGATGGGCAAAAAGATCATTGACGATCCGCTGCTGCATCTGGTGGTGAAGGACATGGCGCTCGACTTCTACGTGTTCCTCGACGAGCGGTATGTGCGCTTTATGCGTCAGACGGTGGATCTGGATCTGCCCGTCGGTCTGGATGTCGATGCGATGAGCCAGATCGTTCCGGTGCTCGGAGACATTGGCCAAGCCGTCGGAAATGTTCGTGTCACCGATAGCGCGCTGCTCAAGGAATCGCCGACGCAGCTTGCGCGCCTGTTCCCGAGCCTTTTGCCGGTTTTGGCGGGCTCGCTGTCGTCGCTGGACCCGATCAAGCTGCCGGACATCATGGGCCTTCAGCTTTCCCCGATTCAAATCACCAGCACCGCCGATACCACCGGCAAGCTGTCGCTGCTTGGACTGTTCTTGTCGATCAAGCTGTCGACGATGCCGCTGGCAGGAGAAGACATGACGCTACTTGCGCAAGGAACCGACGAGCCGACTGAGACTTTTGCCCAGCTTGAGTCCGTGACGGTACCGGCGGCGGAAGCACTGGCTGTGACCGCCGAGGTTCAGCAGTCGACCCGCGTCGTGGTCCGTGTGGATGCCAGCAGCCACGTAAGCGGCGATCGCGAGTGGCAGTACCGCATCGACGGTGGCTTCTGGCGACCGTTTGACAACCAGCACCAGATCATCATCGAGGAGCCGGAGCTTCGTCTCGCTGGCAAGCACAACATCGAAGTGCGCGCGCGCGTCGCGGGTCAGCCTGGAACGCTCGATCCCAGCCCGGCCAAGCTGGAGTTTACGGTCGATCCTGTCGCCAGCAGTGCAAAGGTTTCGTCGTCAGCGAAGGCCAAGTCGGTCCGTTCTGCGTCGCAGGTGGAACAAGTGACGGACGCGGCGACGGGCTGCTCGATGAGCCGTGCAGAGACGGGACGCGGCACGCTGATTGCGGTGCTGATGCTGCTCGTCGGACTGTTGTCGCGACGACGACTCGCGCAGGTTGGAACGCTGCTGCTCGTCGGTCTGGTGGGCGTGAGCGGCTGCAACAAGACCAGCGATGGCAACGGCACCGACGGTGACATGACGCCGGGTGAAGTGAAGAAGCCCAAGATCGAGTTTGCGCCGAACGACGAGATGGGTCGCTATCAGAGCGTCGCAGTCTCGTCGGACAAGCTGATGATCAGCGCCTACAACGCGACGTTTGGGGATCTGGCGTTTACCGAGATGACGATGCCGAGCAACCAGTCGACGTGGCTGCCGGTCGATGGACTTCCGACGGGAGATCCCGACAGCACCGATCCTGCCGCGTATCGCAGCGGGTATGCCGATGCGGCGGACGATGTCGGTCGCTTCACGTCGCTCCAGATCAAGCAAAGTGGCAATCCGCTCGTCGCGTACCAGGATGTGACCAACAGCGCGCTCAAGCTGGCGACCCGCAGCGGCGACAAGTGGAGCACGCTGGTCGTCGCTGATTCGAGCGAAGGGCAGGGCGTTGGCTCGTTTGCTCAGCTTCTGCTCGACGGCAGCGATCTGGCGACGGTGTCGTACATGATCGCTGGCGCCAAGAAGATGGACGGCAAGGTGTTTGCGCAGCTTGTCGTCGCGCAGGCTTCCGGCGCAGAGCCGCAGAGCGGTGCCGACTTCACCAAGAAAGTCGTCGAGGAAGTACAGGTTTCGTGCGCCGGTCTGTGCGGCAGCGGCGAAGCCTGCGTCTACGTCGATCCGGCGGTCAAAGACAAGCTCAAGACCGTCTGCAAAAAGAATGAGTCGAGCTGCACCCCAAGCTGCAAGAGCGCGCAGGCTTGCGTCGCTGGCAAGTGTGTCGATGCCCTGAGCACCCCGGCGCTGGATCTGCCGCAAGGCACCGGTCTGTTTGCGCGCCTGGTCCAAGGCTCAAGCGGCAAGTTCGTGGTGTTCTACAACCGCTCGACGGGCGCGCTGAAGATGGCGAACCTGGCGGACTGGAAGGTCACGACGATCGAGGGCGGCGACGGCAAAGTCGATACGGGTCGTCACATTGGCGCGGCGGTGGGTCCAGACGGAACGCTGCACATTGCGTACTCAAACAGCGACGGGCAGCTCTACTATCGCAACGTCAAGGGAACCACCGTCAGCAAGGCCGAGCTGGTCGACGATGGCAACCGAGGCACTGCGATGGTGACGGACTATCACCAAGTGGGCGCGGGCGCGACGCTCATCGTCGACGATGTTGGTCCGGTGATTGCGTATCAGGACTCGACGGCGGGCACGCTGGAAGTTGCTCGCAAGGTGGCGTCGTGGAGCCGCAAGACGGTCGGCGCTGAGCCCGGAATCAACCGAGGCTACTACCCGCAGATCTTCAAGTTCGGTGGCAAGTGGTGGGTGTCCGACGTGGTCTATGACCGTGCGGCGGACGCGCTCAGCTCGCTGCGCTTTACCGACCTGTCGACGACCACGCCGTAGCGTTCCGAGGGTCGCTCGCTGCGGCCCGCTTCCGCTCACCTCTCCCTCGCTCGTTTTTCGAAGCTCCGCTTTTTTCCCCACATCCTTTGTCCGCCGCCGCCTGGGCGGCGCGTCATGTTTCATGATGTTTCACGATGTTTCAGACCACACGGACGGATTGGCTACTGCGACTTGGCCGGATACAGCCAGCGCAGCGCTTGAAACACAGCCGGATGTGTCACCGTTGCGTGATCTTCTTGTGGAAAATAGTCAAAATAGACACGAACGGACTTGCTCTTGGTTTGTTTTAGCTTATCAGCCAATAGATTGGCATCGACTTCCATGACATGATGATCCAGACCTGGCGTCAGTCCTTCTTTGCCCACGCCGATGTAGATGCTGGTGGGCTGTGTGAAGCTCTCTTGCAATAGAATGGGATTGGCTTTTAGTAAGTCACCATCATTCCACCACAGGCTGGGACTGATGATGACATAGTGCTGAAACAGGCTGGGTCTAGAAAACAGGATCTCCGTCGTGACAAGTCCGCCCAGCGACTGACCGATCAGCGTCTTGTGCGCGGTTGTCTTGTACTTTTTGTTTACGTAGGGAAGCAGCTCACTCTCGATAAAGGCGATGAAGGAAGCCGATCCACCGGAGCTGGGATAACCCTGCTTGTCCTTCGGAAATCGAGTCGGTGACGTGAAGTCGCGCTTGCGATCGACGTTGGCAATGCCAACCAGAATCGACTTTGGCATGCGCGCAATCCACGGCAGTGTCTGATATTGAATCAATCCAGCGATATGAACGAAGTCTTCTTGTGCGGATCCATCCAATAAGTAAATCACTGGATAACGTGCTGCATCATTTGGATTGTAATCATCGGGAAGATAGATATTTAGTGTCCGTTTTTCTCCGAGTTTTTGTGAGTAAATCTCATCGATAACGCCCAGGGAAAAGACGCGATCCGCTGCGTGTGCTGGGTGAGAAAGACATAAACACAGCAGAAGAAGGAACCGGCGTAGGTGATTGTTCATTGGCAAAGTCTGACGGTCGCGCAGGAATCGGTCAACACTTGATGGCTTGTCCGGTGGTTGCTCGTTGTTACATCAGACGCTCGACTGAAACATGAGACCTGGGGACGCTGTCGTCGCCCAGCGATCGGACCACGGGCTTGCAAGCGCGGCACGGAAGATGCTGTGGCTTTTCGCTTATGTCACATCCATCGCAACGAGTCGTCATTGTGGGAGGTGGGACCGCTGGCATCTCTGTCGCTGCCAGGCTTCGCCGTCGCGCTCCGACGCTGAGCATCACGGTCATTGATCCGTCGCAGACGCACTACTATCAGCCGCTGTGGACGCTGGTCGGTGGTGGCGTCGTCAGCAAAGAAGAGACAGCGCGGCCCGAGTCATCGGTGATTCCCGACGGTGTGAAGTGGCTTCAGCAAGCCGTCACCGAGTTTGTACCGGACCAGAATCAGGTGGTGCTGCGTGGGGGAGAGCGGCTCGGCTACGACTTTTTGGTGTGCGCGCCGGGCATCCAGCTCAACTGGAGCGAGGTCAAGGGCCTGGCCGGTCACGTCGGCAAAGACGGCATTTGCAGCAACTACGCCTACGAATACGTCGATCGCACGTTTCCGACGATTCAAGCGGTGACGGAAGGAAACGCGCTGTTTACGCATCCAGCGACGCCGATCAAGTGTGGAGGCGCGCCGCAGAAGATCATGTACCTGGCCGACGACGACTTTCGCAAGCGAAGCGTGCGCGACAAGGTGCGGGTGAAGCTGCTGATGGCGCCAGCGACGATTTTTACGTCGCCGTATTACGCGGACTCGCTGCGGGAAGTGATCGCCCGACGAGAGATCGAGGTTGCCTACCAGCACAACCTGATCGAAGTGCGGCCCGCGTCGAAAGAAGCGGTGTTTCTGCGGCTCGATACCAAGGAAGAAGTGGTGCAGTCCTATTCGATGATTCACGTCACACCACCGATGAGCGCGCCGGACTTTGTTCGCCACAGCCCGCTCGCGAACGCTGCCGGTTTTGTCGACGTGGACAAAGAGACACTGCGTCACAGCCGCTTTGCCAACGTCTTTGCGCTCGGCGATGCAAGTGGACTGCCGACGTCGAAGACCGGCGCAGCGATTCGCAAGCAGGCTCCCGTCGTCGTCGACAACCTGCTGGCTGCGATCGAAGGTCAGTCACTGCCGGGTCGCTACGATGGCTACACATCCTGTCCGCTGGTGACGGGCTACGGCAAGCTGGTGCTGGCTGAGTTTGGCTACGACGGCAAGCCGATGGAGTCGTTCCCGTTCGATCAGCGCAAAGAGCGGCTGTCGATGTACTGGCTCAAGCGCTACGGTCTGCCGGTGCTGTACTGGAACGGCATGCTGCGCGGGCTGGCCTAGCGACGACGATCGCGAGCACAGCGCAAGCCGCTGCGGAAACTCGAGTGGACGGGTACAATCCTCGACGCCATGGAACGACCTTCGATAGAGCAGCTTTCTTCCTTCGCGCAAGCGATCCTGTCCCAGCAGCCGTTTGCGGTGAAGCTGGGTACGCGGCTGGATGCGTTTTCGTCGGGACACGCCGAGCTTTCGCTGCCGATCATCGACGATCTGCGACAGCAGCACGGCTTTGTTCACGGCGGTGTCGTGTCGTATCTGGCGGACAATGCGCTGACGTTTGCGGGCGGATCGGTGCTCGGCGACGCACTGACGGTCGAGTTCAAGATAAATTACCTGCGACCGGCGCGCGGACAGGGACGTCTGATTGCCGTCGCGGATGTCATCGGTCAAAGCAAGTCCCAAGCGGTTGTGCGCTGCGATGTCTTTGTCGAGTCGGTCGATGGCGCGCGCTCGCACTGTGCGGCGGCCCAGGGCACGATCGTAAGGGCGCAGTCGGCAGCAAAGCCGTCAGAGAGCGCGTAAGCCGCATCGAAGCGCTGCCAGTGTGCGCAAGCGGGTCAAAGTCAGCCAGAAACGGCGCAAAGCGGGCGAACGCGCGATTTTTTGAGCCATGCCGTGCTTCGTGTTACGTCGCCGGACATGAACGTAAGCCCGACTCGAAGTATGCACGCTGGCTGGGTGGCACTGTCGCTGGGTCTGATCGTCTCGACGGCGATTGCCGCGCAGTCTTGGGTGCGCGTCCGTCTGCATCGCGATCACTCGATTGAAGTCACCGGCTCGGCACGACGACGGATTGTGTCCGACTTGATCGAGTGGAAAGCGCAGGTTGCGACGGAAGGAATGGATCGCTTTTCCGCGTACAAGCGCCTGCGTGAGCAAGTGGATCGCACGCTGGCATACCTAAAAGAGCAGGGCGTCACCGACGCAGAGCTGCGTGTTTCGTCGGCCAGCAGCGAGGAGCTGACCGAGACGGAGTACGTCGGCAAAGGCGAAGATCGCATCGAGCGCAAGATCTCGAAGGGCTCTCGCATCAGCCAAGAGATCGCGGTGTCGTCCAAAGAGATCAAAAAGATCGAAAAAGTGTCGCGAGAAGTGACGCAGCTTCTGGCGAGCGGCGTGCCGGTGTCGTCGGAAGCGCCGAGCTATTACTACACGCAGCTTGGTGCGCTGAAGATCGAGATGCTGGCGGAAGCGGCCAAAGACTGTCGCACCCGCGCCGAGCGAATCGTGTCGTCGACCGGCGGGGCTCAGATTGGCAAGCTGCGACGGGCGGACATGGGCGTCATCAACATCAATCCGGCCAACTCGACCGATGTCTCGAACGAGGGCAATAACGATGTCAGCTCGCTCGACAAAGACATCCTGACGATTGTGCACTGCTCGTTCGATCTGTCGCAGTAGCGGACGACGGGCGCGCCGAGGATGCCGCCCGCTTGGATCGTGTCCGTAGCCAGACTGCGCTAGCCTCTTGTGCGGGGATTTTTGCAAAAGGGGCTTGGGATGCGTGCGTCTGTGGCGCTTTGGTGGATGGGTTTGCTGCTGCTGCTGACCGGACGAGTCTTGGCGCAGCCGTCGCAGCCTGCTGGCTTGCCCGGTTCGCTTGCGTCCACGTCGCAGCTGGTGAGCGATCCGAAGCTGGCTGCGTGGATCGATGCGCTGTTGGCGCGCGGGACGGTGGATCTGTCGCGGTTCGGTCCAGAAAATGACCAGGATCGGCTGCTGCGACTGCTCAGTCAGATTGAAGCGGCGACGACACCGGCACAGCGACTGGCGCTGCTTCGTCACAAGAGCCCGACGGTGCGCGGCTATGTGATTCACTACTGGCTGCCTCCAGCGAAGAACCAGCAGGAACAGCGTGACGCGCTGCCGCAGATCGAGCCGCTGCTGATGGACGACAGCGAGATCAGCACCCGGATCGACTGTCGATCGAAGACCGTGCGGATCTGTGATCTGGTGTTACAGAAGGTCCAGCCGTCGCTGTTTCAGAACAAGCTGGCGCAGGTGGCGCAGCGCGAGTCCGGCTGTCAGCTGTCGGCGCTGCGGGTGCTGGCGGTGCTGGGTCATCCGCTTGTGCCCTCGCTGGCTGCCCCGCTGCTCGATCGCAGCGACAATGCGCTTCAGGTGCTGGGGCTGGAGCTGCTTGGCCGCGTGCCTCGTCCCGAGCATGCCGCGCGCGTTCGGGCCCTGACTTCATCGAGCGATGTGAAGGTTCGTGCCCGTGCCGCTTCGGCCTTGCATGCCTGGCCGCAGCCTGAAAACGAGGCGCTGCTGCGCCGCCTGATGGAACAAGACCCGAGCGCGCTGGTGCGTGCGCTGGCGGCCCAGAGCTATGTGCAGCAGCCGACGCGCGACCTCGCGTGGATCGAGCAGTGGGGACGCAGATCGAAGCCGAGCATTCGACACGCGCTGGAGCTGGGACTGGTGTACGACGGACGAAGCGACGCGCTGGCCCTTGTGCGAAGCCTGCTGATTCCGCGTAATAGTGTATCGAGCGATTTCTGGTTTGACGCAGCTGGATATGGCTATACGGGAAGCCATGCGAGCGATCAATTCTTCAAGTTCTTGCTCGATGTGCGCAAAGAAGTGATATCAAAAGAGCTGGCGGATAAGATCGATCAGTGCTTGAAAACCAGGGAAGAGAAGCTGAACGATATCTCTACTCGTCTTCAGGAGCTGGATTTCTTTTTGAACAAGCCATAGCGGAGTCATGGACTGGCGCATACCCCGCTGTGTTGATCAGCCGCCCGACGCCTTGAGTCCTTCTTTGGACAGCTCATGCTTGGGCGACACTTCGAGGATGTTGCGAAACTCGACGTTTGCTTCGGGCAGCTTGCCTTGCTTGAGCAGCGACCAGCCAAGTCCCGACTGAACTTCTACGTCGCTCGGATACAGATCCTTGAGCCGACGGTACAGCGCGGTCGACTCGGCGTAGCGCTGAAGGTTATAGCAAGCGTAGGCAAGTCGCAGCGTCGCCAGGTAGTTGCCTGGCTCTAGCTTGAGGACCGCGCGGGCTTGGGTTTCGACGTCTCCCCAGCGACGAAGCGCAAGCTGTGGCAGCAGAATCCCAAGTCGCGGCTCGACCGCGCCCGGTGCGAGCGAGATGGCGCGAACGTAGACATCGACGGACTCTGCAAAGCGTCCCAAGCGATACAGCAGCCAGGCACGACGCAGCGTCACCACATAGGACTCTTTGCGCGGCGAGCTGAGCTGATCGAGAACGGACAGCGAGTCCGCGACCTTTCCCACCGCTTCGCTGTCGTAGGAACGCTGGATGAGATCTGCATTGGCATCTGCGCGGGCCGAACTGGTCCACAGCGTGACGGCAACGGCGAACAGAAGAAGCGTCTTTTTCATGGCTTAGTCCTTTTGCGTAGGCTCAGTGGGGCTCGGTGCGGTGATGCGCTCGGCGCGCACAGTCCGTCCGTGCCGTGTGACTTCGATACGTACTACACCCAGACCGCGCGCCAGAAGGACTCTGGTTCGCAGTGCGGGCTCTGCTGCGGGATGCGGAGCGTCTTGGTCTTTGCTCTGCCGAGCGGACAGAGACTGGGATTCCACTTGCAGGAGCGCGCCATCTCGTCGAGCGGATAGCTCTACCGTGACTCCATCTTGGGCGCGAATGGGTGCGACAAAGTCGTGCAGGAGCTGAAGCCACTGCGGACGAACCAAGCGACCTGGAAGCAGATCGCGCCAGCACAGCGTCTCACTGCTTTCGAGCGGCATACGCGGCAGTGCAGTGCGCAGCAGATACAGCACCGAACGACGCGGACCGCTGACATCGTAGGCGGTATACATCTCGTCAGTGAGCACGTAGCGCAGCACCGCGCCATAGGTCACGGAGCGTAGGAGCGGCTGTCCGTAGACATCGACTTCACACAGCACGCGCTCTTCGCGATCACCGAGCTGAAACACCCACTCTGCACCGTGTCCGGGCGAAAGACTGGCCACAAACGATCCGCGCTCTTCATCGGGCTCCAGGTTGCGAACGATCTGCTGTTCTTTGGGCGTGAGCGCGGTCGAGACCAGCTGACGATTTTCTCCAGCGACGACGGCATCGCTGAACGTACAAGGCAGCGTTGCGGCTCCGACATCGGCGGTTGATTGCAGGTGAAAGTGCAGGTGCGGCTGCGGCGATCGTCCCGAGCTTCCACACAGACCGAGTACGTCTCCCGCTTGCACGACCTGACCGACGCGAACCTTGATCGATCCTTGGCACAGGTGCGCGACCAGCGAATAGAGGCCGGGCGCGTGATGAATCAGCACCAAGTTGCCCCAGTTCTGCTTGAGGTTCATCGATCCCACGAGGTTGTCTGGGATGTCGTGTTCGACCTTCACCACCGTTCCGGCTGCCGCCGCCAGCACGGGCAAGCGGAAGCAGTGATAGTGCTCTGGCTTGGTTCCGTCTTGGCGAAAGGTCTTTCCATCGGGCCCGAGCACTTCAAAGTCCCAGGCATGACGCCAGCGCTCTTTGTGGGTGTGTGCGCCATCGACTCCCTGCGTACAGATCCACGCGCCGCGCATCGGAAGCTGCATCTTGACCGGCTGGGACCAGCCAAAGCGGAGCAGTCGCGCGCGCAGATAGTCCAGGTTGTCTTCCGGGGTCGCCAGCATCAGATCGACGGCTTTGGGATGCGCGTCGCGGACTCTCTGCCGCAGCGCGAGAAGCACGAGCAGGATCGTGGCGTTAAACGGAACAACGAGCAGCGGAACCGACACGCGCTGATGAATCGGCAGAAGTCCTGCGCACAGAAACGTCGCGATCGCGGAAGCCAGCATTCCCAGCAAAAAGGAAGAGGCAGAAGGAACGAACCAGACACCACCGATGGCGACGGCAGCAAAGGCTGCGTTGTAGCTTACGACCAGGACCACGGTTTCTGGACTGAGAGACAGACCAAACACGCCGATCAGATACGCAACCGCAAAGCCTGTGACCGCGAGCATCGCCGAAATGCGCGAGTGAAGGAGCAGTGCAAACAGCACGAGCGCTCCGACTTCTGCTTTTGGCAAAAAGAACAGCGCACCCAGTCCGCGTAGCAGCGCTGGACCGTGCTCGAGAGTCGGTTCCACATACGGCGCAGACAGTCCAGCCACCGGCACAATCGCCAGCACCATGTGATAGACGAGGATGAACGGAATCGACAAGAGTGGAAGATGGACGCGCCCAAGTGATGCGCGCAGTCCCGCCGTCAGCAGCGCACACAGTACACCGCACATCAACGCCAGCAGCAGCGATCCCAATCCGAGCGCGCAGCTGTGTCCGATTCCGAGTCCACAGAGCAGCGCGTTATAGCCGTAGCCACCGCTCTTTCGCTCTTCCGGTTCCAGCCCGAGCAGAAAGGAAGTCGAGAGCGCAGCGCTCGCACAGAGCATTCCCATCGCAGCCGGAATCGGCATCACCAGCGTCGCACACAGCAGCGTCAGTCCGACCCACACAGAGCCGGAAAACAGAATCTGCGCGTAACACAGAAGCAGCGAACGGAATGCGTTCACGAGCGGCACCGGAGGACTCCTTTGCGACTACTTGAGCCAGGCCGGAACTTCTTCCAGCGCTTGCAGATCATCGAGCTGCTCGGCTCTGCGAATCAGTCCCACTTGACCATCCGATCCAACCATCACGACGGCGGGACGCATCGCGATAAACTGCATCCACTGCGTGACGTTGTAGGCTCCGACGTTGCGGAATACCAGACGCTGTCCGGGAGTCATCGCAGGAAACTGCACGGTGTCGCGTAGCACATCGATGTTCATGCACAGCGGTCCGTACAAAACGGTGGGCTCCAGCAGTCCCCCAAACTCTTGCGCGGGCACGACATCGTGCTTGTACCAAAACGCGGTAAACAGAATGTTCACGCCCGCATCGAGCACCAGTCCGCGTCGTCCGTCCGGCAGGCGCTTGGTCGCTTCTACCGTCGAGATCAAAAATCCTGAGTCATCCACCAGCGCGCGTCCGGTCTCTAGCACCAGCGTAGGAAGCTCTTTGGCGGGATATTCCAGCAGGCTCAGTCCGTCGCAGATTGCATCGGCGTAGCGCTCAAAGGAAGGACTGGTCTGTTCGCCCGGAAGATACTGCGCAGCGAGCGTGTTTGGCGACGCAAAGCCTCCGCCCAGATCGATAAACGACAGCTTGATTCCGTGCGTTTGACGGATCTCGTTGGCAAAGCGCGCAAGCTTGGCAGCCGCTTGTCCGTACGCTTCCGGGGCCAAGATAAACGTCCCGATGTGCGAGTGCAGTCCGGTAAGCTCCAGACGATCTCCAGCGACCATGCGAGCGACGGCTTCGCGCGCTTGTCCTGACTCTAGGTTCACACCAAAGCGGCTCCACGCGGGCAGTCCGTCAATCGCCAGGTTTAGTCGCAGCGCGACCTTGGGACGGACTCCCATCTTCTCTGCAATGCGCTCAATTCGCGCCAGCTCATCGAAGTTGTCGATGTGAATCATCGCGCCGCCAGACAGCGCGCGCTCGATGGTGGCATCCGGCTTGTACGGACCGTTCCAGTGAATGTGATCGGGAACGACTCCGGTGCGAATCGCCTTTTCATACTCGAACGGAGACACCACTTCCGCCCACGATCCTTCGCGATGAAACGTGCGACAGATCGCTTCCAGATAGTTGGTCTTGTACGACCACGCAATCCGTACTTTTGCGTAGCGGCGACTGAACGCTTGCTGCAGCTCGCGGTAGCGATTGATGAGCGTCTTTTGCGAAAACACAAACAGCGGAGATCCGTACTTTGCGACCAGATCAGACACGGCAACGCCGTCGATGTGCGTGAGTGGCCGCATTCCCTGCAAGCGACCAAACTTGTTCATCTGTCCCATCTGATGGCGCACCAGCGTGGGGCGCTCGTAAGGAAGCTTGCTCATCGCGATACCTCTCCGGTGGTCACCATGTGTTGGAAGTCTGTGATGCTTGCGATCTGATCAATCGAGATGCGGACAAACAGCGTTCCGACTTTGTAGTCCCCGCTGATGCTCGGCTTTTTTCCGAGCGCCAGCTCGACGGCAGCGTAGGGAAGGTTCATTCCTGCGCCAGCGCTTAGGTACACCCACGCGGGGAAGCGCGGATTGATCTCGATCAAGTGATAGTGTCCGGTGCTGTCGCGCATCAGCTCGATCTCACAGGGACCGCGCCACTTGGTTGCCGTCATAAACTGCTGGGCCACTTCCAGGAGTGCTGGATCGCGCACCGTGATGCCGGCCCAGCCCTTTCCTTTGTCGGTCAGCATCAGCTTCTTCATACCGACTGCACCGACGAGCCCACCTTCTCCATCTCCGAGCGCAACGACGTTGAACTCTTCGCCCAGAATCTGGGTCTGCACCACAACCGGAATGCCCCACTGCGCGACCACTTTGTAAAACGCGTGCGTCGCATCTTCCAGGTTCATGGCCAGCGTGGCTCCGTAGTACAGACCTTTGACGTACATCGGATATGGAACGGAGTAATGAACGCGCGACAGCTCTTCGATCGTGTTGACAACTGCCGTCGCTGGAACACGGATTCCTGACTTCGCTCCGAGCTGCGCAAGTCGTCCTTTTTCGCGCAGCGTAAACTGCTCTCGCGTAGGAAGAAGCGTCTTGATTCCCAGTGCGCGCAGCTTCGGTTCCAGATCCAGAAACGCGGGCAGCTCTGCATCAAGCGTCGGAATGATCACATCGATTCCGAGCTTGTGATGAACGTATTCCAGTCGCGACCAAAATGCGGTCAGTCCCTGCGACGGATATGGAAGCAGAAACACATCGCGCACCAGATCCGTTGCATAGATCCCTGGATCGAGCGCGTCGTATCCCAAACCGATGGTCCGAATCGTTGGATCTGCATCATGCAGCGCACGAATCACAGCCACACCAGGCGCTGGATTGTCCGTCGCATTCAGACCCGTTACCGCAACATGAAGAGGCCGTTCACTCATGGTGATTCCTACTTGTCCGTTCCGGTAAAGGTTGGCGGCACCACGCCGTGCTGACGCAGGAGCTGATAGAACTCCGTGATGTCGCTTTCCACATCACCGTGGACGTCGAAGCGCTCGCGCAGTCGATCGATGATCGCGCTGCGGGTCAGTCCTTCGCGCAAGGCTTGCAGGATCGCGAGTCCGGTTGCGTTCGTTGTGAACGTCGCTCCGGTGTACGGATCGAAGACGAAGCCAGTGTCGCTAAGGGCCAGATCTTTGAGGTGTGTGGCGCTGCTCATGAGGACTCCTAAAAGGCCTTGCTAAGCCCGAGTGTGAGGTAGTGCGCGTTGCTTTCCGAGCTGAGCGGAATGTCTGTCAGCCGTCGCAGCCGGTCGTAGCGGTAATCAAGAATCAGCGAAAACGTATACGGAAGCTGAACCGACAGACCGCCCCACGCCGACGCTGCGATTCGTTCCAGCATGTTGGTGATGACTTGCAGCTCCAGCTGTGCGGGACGAATCTGTTCCCCGTAGGAACCACCGGCATACAGGCTTGCGCGACCGCGTACAAAGGACAGCTCTAGGACTCCGCTTCCGAGCAGACTTCCCGACGCCCACTGACCGACTCCGCCAAGTAGTACCGAAAAGCCTCTGCCGATTGGGAGTCGCCACGAAGGAGCCGCGCGCACGATCAACAGATCGGAATAGATGCTGTTGGCGACATGAAGCTGCGCGTCGCCGAGATAGCTTACGCGGAGGCTGGCTCCGATGTGATGCGCCGCCGATGTGCTGCCGCGTGAGTCCTGCGTAAATGCGTAGCGTGCCATCAGTGCAAACGTGCTGCTGGAATACCCCGCGTGCGCGTACGCTTCGTGCTGGTTGATGGTGGAAAGGCTCCACGCGTAGCTACCGCTTGCGAGCAGTGGCGCCACCTTCAAAAAGAAGTCGCTGTAGCGATACGCTGCGCCGATTCGCCACTTCCCCAGGATCGAAAGCTCCAGCCTGGGAGACACCGCCACACCGGCATTGCGCAGGTAGTGATCGGAATATCCCATGGCAGTCAGCGTCGCGCCCATCGACACGCTCACCGCGCGGGGATGTGGACACGCCGCCAGTCCGTCTTTGGCCACGCTGTGCTCGGGATGCTGAGCGAGCAGCGCTTCAAAGTACGGCCTGGCATCGTCGCAGCGTCCCAGCCGCTGAAGCGTCCAGCCGATCCCGAGTCGGGCGTCACTGCTTTCGGGGGAAATCTGTTCTGCGTGTCGATAGTGTGAAAGTGCGCGCCGATAGCTCATCGCGCGAAAGCGCAGCCACGCCATGCGCAGCGTCAGATCCAGATCTTGCGGATACTGCGGCGCGATCTCCTCCAGGGCTTCTGCGGCGCGATCGAGCTGGCCTTGGCTTTCCTTTTCCGTCGCAAGCTGGCTCGCGTCGGCATACTGATCGGCCCAGGCTGGCGCTGTCATCGCACACAGTCCAAGCAGCGCAACAGACCAGCGCACCCAGTGCGGCATCTCGTCTCTCCGGCGCAGTCTCTGCGGCTTCGTGAGTTGGAACGGAGAACCCACGGTGTGCGCAGCGCGCTGCGTTTGCAGGCGGCTTGGCCTCGGGGGTTGTGGCTGGGCGGGCGCTAAAGGATCTGTGAGCATCGGAAACGGCTCACATTGGAGACAGATCGCGGGCGTTCGATTGCTTCGCTTTGGCGAAATCTTGTCGATTTTGCTCCGCAACCAGTCAGGCCGGGCGCAGCGGTCGGATGGACGGTTCGTTAGCCCTTGCTGGATCGCTTGGACGCAGAGACCTTGGCGCGTAGCTCCATCACGGCGCGACGGGCCCGCTCGGCGAGCACTTCGTCTCGACCGGGCTCGCTGCCGTCGATTTGCGCCAAGATGGTGCGCGCTTGGGTGTGCAGTCGCTCCATCTCGATGAGCGTGTTGCGGAGTTGTTCAACCAGGGGAACGAGGCGTGGTTCAAGTGGCGTCACGCCCTCATTTTATCGCAAGCTGGATTACTAGCGATCAGGAAAGTCAGGGATTTCTTTGACGAATTCGGGATGATCGACAAACGGGTTGCGATTTCCCTGCAGCGCAAAGATCAGATCGTTGCGGCTCACTTCGTCGGAGTCGGGCGGATCGGACTCGTGCCAGCGTCGCAGCGTCGCTTCTTCGACGTTGAAGTTGCTCAGCGTGAAGTCGCTCGGGCGGCTGCGGTAGTAGCGCGTATAGAAGTAGAAGATCGCGCGTGCGATGTCGCCCTTGGTGCGATCGTGTGGCTCGAACACGGTACGACCGGCGTCATCCTTGCCGAGCTTGCTCGGAGGCGTGCCGTCCGGGTTTGGAGCGGTCCACGTCACGGTCTTGACGACGCCGAACGGGAAGTTGCCGCGTCGACTGTTCGCATCGTTGTCGGATGCCCACAGGTGATGCATGTCCGACTGCGCGACGCCGCGAGCGCCCAGGCTCTGCGGCCAGGTGTGCTCGGTGTTCATGCGAACGGTGTTGGCGTTCGAGGTGCTGCTGACGTTTTTGGCGACGCGGCCCGTGTAGACACAGTCGACTTCGTTGTTGTTGTCGATGTCTTCCAGGTCGGCAAACATCTTGTCGCGCGCGGCGCTGTAGGAATAGCTCTTGGTGCCCGCGCTGATGATGCTCGACAGCGCAACCAAGAGGTCGGTCCCGGTCTTGCCTGACGCAGCGCTGTAGTAGCCGCTTGGAATGCTCTGCGGTGTGACTTGAGCGGGAATCTCGTCTTCGCCAGCGATTTCTTCGATGGCAAGCTCGGGCCCGCAGGCAGCGGTCAGCACGCTGATGGAAAGAGAAGCGGCGACAAACAGGCGGCGAGCGGTCATAAGCGGTCGTCTGGTCATTTTCTCCTCGCAGATCAATCCAGGCGAAGCTGCCTGGCGAGCGGAGGGCTAGCACATCGCGTACCACCCTGTCACCTGCTTCCCCACTTCACCTGAGCCCGGATCGATCGGCGTGTGCTGCCACCGCATCAGCTCGGTTGACGTCCGTCGAGGACAGTAGTAGAGATACGGTTAATGAAAGTCGTTTTCAATTTGCTGCGGAGCCTGGCGGCGACACCGATCGGGGCTGCGCTCGTGCTGCTGTCGGTGCTGTGCTTGTCACAAAATGCGTCGGCGCAAGCGTCGTACTTTACGCCGCGCACGCTGCTTGCGGAGTTCTTCCCGCGCAGTCAGGCCGTGACGTTTCAGCGCTTTGATCTGACGCCCGATCAGTCGAGTCGCTTGTCGTCGCTGCTCGGCTATCCGCTGCGCAAGCCGAACTACACGATCTACATCGCCAAGACCGGCGAGCAGATCGATGGCTACGCGATCATCGACGAGGAAAAAGGTCAGCACCTGCCGATTACGTTCGCGGTGCAGTTTTCTCCGCAAGGCGCGGTGCTTCGTCAGGAAGTCATGGTCTATCGCGAGCGCTACGGCGACGAGATCCGCGACCAGCGCTTTCGCGGTCAGTTCGTCGGCAAGAACGTCAAAAGTGCGCTGCGTGAAGGGGAAGAAGTGATCGCGGTGTCGGGGGCCACGGTGTCTTCGCGCGCGATGGTGGTCGGGGTGCGGCGTGCGCTTGTTCTGCTCGACGAACTCATGCTAAAGCCTCTCGCCAAGCAGCCAGCCGGATCGCCCACCAAAGCCACTCCGTCGAGTTAAGCGCTGCTACGCGGAGAGCCATGCGTCAGTTTGCCTCGTCTCGGTTCCGTCTGTGGAACCTGCCGTATCCAGCCAAGCTCATCTATACGTTCTTCTGCGGACTGTCGCTGCTGGCGATTTTGTCGTCGCTGCTGCTCTACGAAGATCTGGTCGGTCCGTCGCTGCGAAGCGGTCATGTCCTGCGCGTCGATCGCTACTACGGCAAAGATCCCGGTCCCGCACCGACCGTCGCTCCGCCCAGCGCTGATCCAGCGGGCGGTCCGCAGATTGCGCTGCCTGAAGAAGATGCAGCTCCGTCGCTGACGATGGCGATGCCGTATCGAAAGCTGCTGGAGGTCACGCACTTTCACCTGTTTACGATCCCGGTGTTCGTGCTGATCCTGACGCACCTGTTTTTGATGACCGAGTCGTCGCTGCTCAGTCACATGGTGTGGATCAGCATGGCGTGGCTCTCGGCGCTCTTGCACATTGTGGCTCCGTGGCTGATTCGCTTTGGAACGACGAAGCTGTCGCTGCTGTTTCCGCTGAGCGGCGCTGGGCTGTTTGCGTCGTGTCTGTGGCTGACGGTCTATCCGGTCTGGGTGATGTGGCGAGGCAAGCCAACGCCGACGCCGGTGCAGCATGGCTCTCGCAAGCAAGAGATCGCGCCGCCGTTTTCGGACTGATCGCAGCGGCTGGCGCTCGCTTGTGTGACGGATCTGCGCGGGGGAATCCCCCCCAAGCGTCTCCCGATTGAGGTCTTCATCCATCAACCGTGCCGGGTTCCTTGTCCGCCGCGCGTTTGTTATACAGGCTCGATGAACGGACATAAGACGATGGCCTTTTTGGCGTGGGCGCTGCT
>ERZ724514.38-NODE-38-length-48716-cov-6.688395_pt1 | contig 48716 bp, 41 predicted proteins | sample MGYA00376047_ERZ724514 | MGnify/ENA primary metagenome ERZ724514 (study PRJEB28724, sample SAMN07190883) | activated sludge metagenome | isolation source: activated sludge of sewage treatment plant in Hong Hong | place: Hong Kong | collected 2016-03-17 ...
CCATTCCGCCCATGCCACCCATTCCGCCCATGCCACCCATTCCGCCCATGCCACCGCCGCCCGCAGCAGCCTTTTCCTTCTTCTTGGGCTTTTCGGCGATGAGGGTTTCCGTGGTCAGCATCAGGCCAGCCACCGACGCAGCGTTCTGAAGCGCAGTGCGCACAACCTTGGTCGGATCGATGACACCAGCTTCGACGAGGTCTTCGTACTTGTCCGTCGCGGCGTTGTAGCCAAACGAACCCTGGCTGCTCTTGACCTTGTCCACCACGACCGTGCCTTCGACGCCGCCGTTCTGCGCAATCCAGCGCAGCGGCTCCTCGATGGCGCGACGGATGATCGCCACACCGTACTGACGGTCACCGCTCAGCTTGAGATCGGCCAGCTTCGGCAGCGTACGGATCAGCGCAACACCACCGCCGGGAACAATGCCTTCCTCGACAGCCGCGCGGGTCGCGTGAAGAGCGTCCTCGACGCGAGCCTTCTTCTCTTTCATCTCCGTCTCAGTCGCAGCGCCGACCTTGATCACCGCCACGCCACCGACGAGCTTCGCCAGACGCTCTTGCAGCTTCTCGCGATCGTAGTCACTGGTGGTATCAGCAACCTGAGCGCGGATCTGCTTGACGCGCGCGTCGATGTCCGCCTTCTGACCAGCGCCGTCGACAATGGTGGTGTTGTCCTTGTCCACCTTGACGCGCTTGGCCCGGCCCAGATCCTTGATCGACAGGTTTTCCAGCTTCAGACCGAGATCGTCGGTGATCGCCTGGCCGCCCGTCAGGATCGCGATGTCCTTGAGCATTTCTTTGCGACGGTCGCCAAAGCCCGGAGCCTTGATCGCGCAGCAGTGCAGCGTGCCGCGCAGCTTGTTGACGACCAGCGTCGCCAGCGCTTCACCATCGACATCTTCCGCGATGATAAGCAGCGGGCGTCCCGAGCGAGCAATCTGCTCCAGCGTCGGGATCAGATCCTTCATGTTCGAGATTTTCTTCTCGGAGATGAGGATGTACGGATCTTCGAGGACGGCTTCCATCCGCTCGCTGTCGGTGACAAAGTACGGCGAGATGTAGCCACGGTCGAACTGCATGCCTTCGACGACGGTCAGCGTCGTCTCCATGCTCTTCGCTTCTTCGACGGTGATGACGCCTTCCTTGCCGACCTTTTCCATCGCTTCGGCGATCAGGTTGCCAATCACCGCGTCGCCGTTGGCGCTGATCGTGCCAACCTGAGCGATTTCCTTGTGACCCTTGGTCGGCTTCGACATCGCACGCAGCTCGCCGATGATGACCGAGACGGCCTCGTCGATGCCGCGCTTGATTTCCATCGGGTTGTGACCGGCGACAACCATCTTCGCACCCTCGGTGTAGATGGCCTGGCCGAGCACGGTGGCGGTCGTGGTGCCGTCACCCGCGATGTCAGAGGTCTTGCTCGCGACCTCCTTTACCATCTGCGCGCCCATGTTCGCGAACTTGTTGTCCAGCTCGACTTCCTTGGCGACGGTCACGCCGTCCTTGGTCACCGTCGGCGATCCCCAGGACTTTTCGATGACGACGTTGCGGCCACGCGGTCCAAGGGTCACTTTGACGGCGTTGGCGAGGGCGTTCAGACCGCGAGCAATCTCGTTGCGCGCGCTCTGGCTGTACAGAATCTCTTTGGCTGCCATGGTTTGTCGTTCCTTACCGTAAGAGGAAGCTCTTCACTACCCGTCGATCACCGCGATGAGATCTTCTTCGCGCATGATGAGGTGCTCCTCACCGTCGAACTTGATCTCAGTGCCGGCGTACTTGCCGAACAGCACGGTGTCGCCCGGCTTGACCTTCGGCGCGGCAATCGAGCCGTCATCGAGAACGCGGCCTTTGCCGACAGCCACCACGATGGCTTGGGTGGCCTTTTCCTTCGCACTGTCGGGGATATACAGCCCGCCAGCCGTCCGTTCCTCTTCGTTTTTCCGCTTGAGCAGTACTCGGTCATGCAGGGGACGAATCGCCATCAGAATGCTCCTTCTTGGTTGTCTTTGCTGTGGTGTAAGAGTCGTCGTTTCGTGAGAGCGCTACGTCGAGGAATCACCCGAAGACGAGCTTCCCGAGGAAGAATCGCTCGACTTGGACTCGCTCTCGTTGAGCTTTTGAGACAGCTTGTCGATGCGCTGGTTTTCCGTGCGGCCCGCCGAGCCCGCGCTTCCGTAGCCGTCCTTGTACCAGCCGCCGCCCTTGAGATGAAAGGCTGGCGCGCTGATCAGTCGCTGAAGCTTGGGCTGCTTACACTGCGGACAGTCGGTAAGCGCTTTTTCGGTAATCCGCTGCGAGGTCTCGAAGGTGTGGCCGCAGCTCTGACACTCGTAGTCGTAATTTGGCATGGTAGTACCCTTCCAAACGGCGCTGGTTACGCTAAGTACGGGACGCGGAATGTCAAGCACTCAACCACGATGAGTGCTAACAGTTGTCGCGAAGTGCTTGATTTGCAGGAACTTGCACGCATTTTTTGTCCACCAAATCGAGCGCTCAGCGCAGCTCATGCGCGCCCAGGTCGTAGCCATCGCCTTTGGGCCGCAGCCCGCCGAAGTGATCGTTCCGAACGGACTCTTCCGTCGCACCTTTGTCGATGACATACATGCGATTGTTCGGTGTGTTTAGCAGTCGCAGGCTCTGATCCAGGTCGGGAATCGCGCGAATCAAGCCTTCGCTGGGAGGCACGACGACGGTGCCATCGATCCCGACGACAATGCGACTGAGCCGACAGTCCCCCACAAACTGCGAGCCGAGCGGCTGACCGCTGCCGTCCACTTTCGCACTCATCGCGTTCTGGACGATGATCGAGCTTGCGATGCTGCGCGTCGTGGTTCCGCCGGTCTCACAGCGAATCGCACCGCCGTCGACACCTTTTTCGCCGTTGTTGAGCAGCGTGTTGTACGCAAACAGGCCGCTGGTGCCCGCTGCGATGGCGACGCCGTGACCGCCCGTGCTCTGTCCGTTGCCGTTTGCGACGCTGTTGACGACGCGATACTGCTTGGTCTGACTGCCGATGCGAAGACCGACGCTGCGGTTGCCCAAGATGCTCGACTGCTCGACGACCAAGCGGTTGCAGCCTTGCGCATCAATGCCGACGGAGCCGTTTTGAACAATGCTGCGCAAGACCCACAAGTTGCCGTCTTTGCCGCACAGGATGCCGCTCACATCGCCGCGCACGGTGACATCGCTGACGACCAGTGCGGTCTGGCTGCCGCTCACCGACAGGGAAGCCAGCTGCGCGGGACTTGTGACATCGCGTCCCGGTCCGACGATGGTCGTGCGTCTTCCATCGCTGACGGAGATTCCGGTATACAGGCCGCTCGTCCGAGGCCGCACGACGACAAAGTCCGTCTTTCCAAGCGCGTCGCGGATTTCACAAAATGGCCTGTCGCTGTCGCCGGTAGCAGCGGGTCCGCCCCGAGGACAGCGATCCGCATCGACGAACACCACTTTGCTCTTTGGAACGCACTGACCGAGCTTGATGTCGGGAATGTCGACGAGTCCGCCGCCGAGGTTGCAGACCTGCGACTCGCTGCACTCGCTGTGTTTTTGGCATGCGCGACAAGAAAAGCTGGAGCCGTCGCAGATGGGCAAGATTCCGCCGGTGCAGTGCGCGTCGATGCGGCACTCTCCACAGCTTCCTTTGCGCGCGCCCGAGCGAATGCACGCGGCGATGTCTTTTTGGTTCTTGCGCTGGCACGCTTCGTCGGCAGCGTCGGGACTTGGCAAGACATCGCAGGCGACGCAGACTGCGCCGTTACAGACGGGACGATCGCTGACTACGCACTGCTCTGACGATGTACACGGCGTACCGGACTTGCGTCGACACTGGCGTGTTTCGGGATCGCAGTCCCCGCCGGGGCCGCAGATCTCAGGGTTTTGTACGCAGTCCACCACCGTCGCGGGCGAACTACAGCCAAGCGCGCCCATCAGCGTCGCAGACAGAGGCAGTATGGCAAGCCGCAGCAGATCCATGATTTCGCGCCACGGAAGCGCACAGGCTGCGGAGCGTAGGCAGCGTGACCAAGCAGTGTCAAGCGGCGAACCGACGACACGCGTCGAAGCTACGGACTCGGACGCGGCGACATTGGCACCCGAAAGCGATACAGGATGGGCACCGCCGGAAGCAGATCCATTTCTCCCTCGACGTAGCCATCGGTCCAGTTGTTGACGATCAGCGGCTGTCCCGACGGACCGAGCTTGTCCGAGACAATGCCCGCGTGATCAGCGCCCGCTTTGCTCGGAAACGTGTCGAGCAGCACCAAGTCTCCGGGCAGATACGGATCGTCTTTCTTTAGCTCGACGAAGTTCTGACGGAAATAGGGCAGCATCATGCGAATCCGACGGTGATCAATGTTGGCGTCGGGAGCTCGTTCCAGCGGATAGAGCTTCGGCTTGCGCAGCACGTCTTCGTGAATCCCACTTTGCAAGTCCCAGCCCGCGTTGCGCAGCGCTCGAATCAGCGTGTCGGTGCAGACCCCTTCTGTGCGTGGAACGTCGCCATTTGGATAGCCAAGGCGTCGATAGTTCGACACGTAGGATGCGCGGTTTTCGCACAGCTTCTTGGCTCCGACCAGCACATCGAGCGTGTTGACGATGCCGTCTCCGTCGCGATCTTCATGCCGAGGCGGCGGACCCCACAGCACCTGCGGCGACTCGGGCAGCTTCGCGGAGATCTCATTTTGGGCAGGATGTTCCAACAGCGAAAGGATCTCACTGCGACGCGGCGACTTTGACAGCGACGAAAGCTTGTCTTCTCGCAGCGGATACGCCGACAGCGGCAGCGCGCCCTGAAACAGCGTCAGCAGACGATGCACCGGATCGATTCTCACCGTCACAGCACCGTCGGAAACTTGCCAAGCTGGACAGCGCACCGTCACGCGCTCGCCCAAGTCTGGAAAGATGCCCTGATCAACCGTCCCCAAGACCAGCAAGGCCGTCAGTGTGGTCAGCATGCGCCCTCCAAATCGGTCCACGCATCCAACGCAGCAGCGCAGCCGAAGATCTGGCGGGAAGGAACCTGCAGTTCGTCAGAGCCAACCACACTACGCGCAGCCCACCCCGCGCCAAACACCAGTACGTTCTTCTAGCAACATCGATTTAAGTAATATAGAAAACCTTATTTTATAGGATTATTGCTCAATCGCTCGTTGGTGTGCGCCAAGGGGAGGCTGGATCGTGGTGACCAATTGTCGTTCGGGCTGGTTTTGGGCTGCAGCGCTGGCTGTCTCATGTTCAGCGAGCACTGCCGTCGCTCAGAACCGAGACAACTTTCGCAATGCAACCTTCGACATGCAGCTGTACCGGCCCGCGATGGACTCGCGTGGCTATGTGACGGTGAACTCGTCGAAGCTGCTCGGGCATCTCGACTTTTCGCTCGGGCTTCAGGGAACGTGGGCGTTTCAGCCACTGAAGCTCCAGCTCGACGGAGGCTCGAACTACGGCGACGATCCGGCGGCCTCGGTAGTGACCAACACGCGGACGTTTACCGTCGACCACTTGGTGACACCGCAGCTTCAGTTTGCCATCGGCCTGTTTAAGTGGGTCGAGCTTGGCATCGGCATTCCGCTCGGGCTGTCGATCGGAAAGCGGCAGCAGTGCGACGCAAACGGTGAAAACTGCGGCGGATTTAACCAAGCAGCGGTCAGCGATCAGCTTCGCTACACCAAGGTGATGCTGTCGGACATCGCGCTGCATGCCAAAGTGCGCGTACTCGATCCGTCGAGCTTTCCCATTGGCATCGCGGCGCTGGTGTCAGCGTATTTCCCGATTTCCAAGTGGGCAGCGGACGACGGCTACAAGACGTTCCTCGGCGAAGACAACGTCACGCTGCGGCCTCAGCTGATCCTCGAAAGAGAATGGGGTGACTCGCGACGAATCCGCACCGCGATCAACGTCGGTGCCGTGGTTCGCTTCGGCAGCACCACGTTCACCGACATCGGCAAGAGCATCGCACTCGGCAGTGGTCAGCTGTGTTATCCGGCGGACAGCACCGCAGTGGGTGGCGAGTGCAATCCCGGCGTCACCTTCGGTGGAACCGGTCTCAGCCGCTCGGTCGGAACCCAGGTCACGTACGGCGTCTCGGCGGCGTTCGGTGTGGTGATGAACCGACTCGACATTCTCGTCGAGGCATTCGGTTATGCCGACGTCACTGGCAATGCCAAGGCGTTCCCCGTCGAAGCACTCGGTGCGCTGAAGCTGTATCTGGCGAAAAATTCGTTCTTTTTGGCTGGCGCAGGCGCGGGTGTGTACGGAAACGGTGGCGAACAGACGGGAAGCCCGAAGGTCCGCGCGTTCCTTGGCTTCGTCTATGAGCCGCGTATCGGTGATCGCGATGGCGACGGAATCCGCGACAACATCGATCAGTGTCCCGACGAGCCCGAAGATCTCGACGGCTTCCAAGACGAAGACGGCTGCCCGGAGCTGGACAACGACAACGACGGAGTTCCCGACAGCAAAGACCGCTGTCCGAATGTCCCAGGAACCTGGGATAACAAGGGCTGCCCGACGGATGCCGACAAGGACGGCGACGGGATTCCCGATAGCAAAGACAAGTGCCCCGACGATCCCGAAGATCGCGATGGCTGGGAAGACGACGACGGCTGCCCGGAACTCGACAACGATGGCGACGGCATTCCCGATCACCTCGACAAGTGTCCAAATGAGTCCGAGACGGTAAACGGCATCGACGACAAAGACGGATGTCCCGACGGTGAAGACACCGATAAAGATGGCATTCCCGACGCAGTCGATAAGTGTCCGTACGAGGCGGAAGACAAAGACGGCTTCGAGGATCAAGACGGCTGCCCCGAGGCTGACAACGACAAAGATCGCATTCTCGACAAGGACGACAAGTGCCCGAACGAGCCGGAGACCTACAACGGCTTCGACGACGGCGACGGCTGCCCCGACAAAGGCCGCGTAATGATGGAAGGCGGCAAGATCAACATCCTCGACAAGGTCTACTTCGAGACGGGCAAGGCCGTGATCAAGCCGGTCAGCTTCCCGATTCTCGACGCAGTGGCCGCGACGCTGGTGGGCAATCCCGAGATCGAGCTGCTCGAAATCCAAGGTCATGCCGATGAGCGCGGCGACGACAACGCAAACCTGCGCCTGACGGCTGCGCGGACTCAGTCGGTGAAAGCGTATCTGGAAAAGAAAGGCGTGGCCGGAAACCGACTGGTTGCAAACGGATACGGTGAGACCAAACCTGTTTGTACTGAGTCCAACGAAGAGTGCTGGGAAAAGAACCGTCGCGTCGAGTTCGTAATCCTCAAGCCCGCAGCGCCCGGAGCCAGCCCGCCAAGCCCGCCGCCACAGCCGCAGCTCAAGCCAAGCAAGGGCAAGAAGAAGTAGCCTCATTTTTCTCACCCAGGTTCGCGCGCACGACCTACACTCTGTGTGGCGCGGCCCGGGCCCCCGTCCATCGAGGCAGGGGGATCTGGCAAGCAGTCCGCGTCAGCGACGAACATGCTGGGAAACCTGCTCAGGCCAGACATCGAAAAGATGATTCGGGATAAGGACTGGAAACACCTGCGCCAAGAGTTTGCGCAGCTGGATCCGTCCGATCTGGCCGAGATCTTGGAAGAATTTCCACTGCAAGACGCGGCGCTGGTGTTTCGGATTCTGCCAAGAGACGCAGCGGCGGTGATCTTTGAATACCTGCCGCTGGAGCTGCAAACCAAGCTGGTGCAGAGCCTGGCCGACGAGCAGCTGGTGAACGTCGTCAACGCGATGGCACCGGACGATCGGACGCGACTTCTCGAAGAGCTGCCACCGGAAGTGACCAAGCGCGTGCTTGGCAGCCTGACGCCGAGTGAGCTGAAGATCGCGCGACAGCTGCTCGGTTATCCCGAAGACTCCGCCGGGCGCTACATGACGCCCGAGTACGTCGCGGTTCGTCCCGACATGACCGCGGCGGAAGCGCTGGCCTACATTCGGAAGCACGGCAAAGGCGCAGAGACGCTGAACGTCATCTATGTCACCGACGAAAAAGGTCGACTGCTGAGCGATCTGCGGCTGGCGGCGCTGGTGATGGCGCAACCGACGACGAAGATCGAAGATCTGAGCGACGGTCAGATGTTCAACATCCCGGCCACGGCGGATCGGGAAGAGTTCGTCGCTGCGTTTGAAAAGTACGATCGCGTCGCGCTGCCCGTCACGGACTCCAAAGGCGTGATGCTGGGCATCATCACCATCGACGACGTGCTCGATGTAGCCGAAGCAGAGGCGACGGAAGACATCCAGAAGCTCGGCGGTATGCAAGCCCTGGAAGCGCCGTATATGGACAGCCCGTTTGTGGACATGATCAAGAAGCGCGCGGGCTGGCTGCTGGTGCTGTTCTTCGGCGAGATGTTCACCGCGACGGCGATGGCGTTCTTCGAAGGAGAGATCAAGCGCGCGGTGGTGCTGGCGCTGTTTATTCCGCTCATCATCTCGTCGGGTGGTAACTCGGGCTCGCAGGCAACGTCGCTGATCATTCGGTCACTGGCGGTGCGAGAGCTGGAGCTGTCCGACTGGGTGCGCGTCATGCGCCGAGAGATCCTGTCCGGCATCGTGCTCGGATCGATCCTCGGGATCGTCGGATTTTTGCGGATTGTGCTGTGGCCGTCTCGAGTGGCTGTCTACGGACCACACTTTGTCCAAGTCGCGGTGGTGGTTTCGATCAGCTTGGTCGGCGTGGTGATGTTTGGAACGCTGGTTGGATCGATGCTGCCGTTTTTGCTGCGACGACTGGGGCTTGATCCAGCGGCGGCTTCGGCCCCGTTTGTGGCGACGCTGGTCGACGTAAGTGGTCTGGTCATCTACTTCACAGCCGCTTCGATCGTGCTACGCGGGCTGTTGTGATGCGGGCTCAGACGATGGACCAAGTTTCTTCCGAGCGACAAGGCAAACGGAGTACCTTGTTGCTAGCAGTTGCACTTCTAGGAGGCATGGCATGAGTTCCGGCAAGATGAATATCCTGGTCGGCGTCGACTTTAGCGATACCTCGGCGGTGGCGATGTACCACGCGCTGGCGCTGGCCGAACGAACCAGCGCGGTGCTGCATCTCGCGCACATTGTGCCCGGTGACATCGAGATCCCGACGGATCTGGGCATGAACCTTCCGCCTGAGCTGACCGAGGTCAAAGAGGCGCGGACGCGTCTAGAGCGGATGCGCGCGATGATCGGCGGCAAGGTCGATGTCGAGCTGCACCTGCGCTCGGGTCAGGCGGTAGACACGATGCTAAAGCTCATCAAAGAGCTAAAGCCCGATCTCGTGGTCGTCGGAAGCCATGGTCGCGGAGCGATGCTGCGGCTGCTGATTGGCAGTGTGTCGATGCAGCTCACCAAGCGCAGCCCGATTCCGGTGCTGGTGGTGCCTGCGCCGGGTCGCGAAGCCGAAGCGGACAAGCCCGAGCCCAAAGTGGAACAAGCGGCGGATGCGGGTCTACCGTCGATCGGTCAGGCTGCCGGTGAAATCAGCGAGCAGTCGCACGAATATCGCGGTCTGTCGGGCAGCATGTCGAGCGGCGTCGGAACGTCTCCAGGCGGAGTCTCGGGCGTCGACGTAAACCCCGAGCTGCGCGTCCGCTACTAAGCGCCCTACCCTCTCAGCAGCTTCGCCAAAAAGACCTGTTCGCTGAAGCTGCCGCCGATTCCCAAGCCCGAAAGCTCCGAGATCATCTGACGACCGAGTCGATAAGGCTTCGCCGGTCCCGCTTCGGGCGCAATTCGCACCGCATAGTCATAGCCCGCTGCTTGTGCTGCAGCCTCGACACGTCCGTCGCTGTCTCCGTTTGGATACGCGAGCCCCGGACACTGGCCAGCCAAATCGACGATAAACTGCCGACTCGCGGACAGCTCGTGATGAAGTTCTTCGTCGGTGGTTCGCGTCAAAATCGGATGCTGACAGGTGTGCGACGAGATCTCCGCACCGAACGTCAACAGCTGCTTGGCCCCGTCGCTGTCCAGATATCTTGGCGTCAGCGGACGAGCCATCACATCTGCGCCCACCGATTCCCACAAGCGCGCACACAGCTCTCGTCGCTCAGCGTCTGACAAGCGCTTCAAGATCATCAGCACCGTCGGAATCAGTCGAAAGCTGGGAACACGCGCACCGCTCAAGCTGGCCAGCGACGGCTCCGAGCGAAGCACTGCCAGCGCTCGAGCGGACGTTTCCGTCGCAGCCAGCGCGTGCTGAACCAGCTCATACCAAGGCAGCGACGACTTTTGGGCCAAGATGTCGCTGATGAAATAGACGGTAAACGGCACACCGAGCGACTTCAGGATCGGCGCCGCCACCGTCAGCGTATCGAGATATCCGTCGTCAAAGCTCACCGCCAGGCTCGGGCTGTCGGATGGTGCGCCCGATAGCAGCTCTTTGGCCTGCGCAGCCTGCGTCATCGGTCGATAGCCACGCGACAGCAGCAGCCGGATCTGCCGCTCAAACGTCGAGGCGGACACCACCAAGTTCAGGTCGACACCGCGCAGCTCAGACGAAACTTGGTGATAAGCCAGCGACAGCGAACGAGGCCGCGACAGCGCTGTCAGCACCCGCGCCGCCGACGCCTTGAGCAGACCGTGTCCAATCGAACGATGCGCGCGCTCGCCACACAGCTCGGTCAGAAGCTCACACAGTGCGTGAAGCTGCTGCGAAGAAGGAGGCTCGTCGTCAGACGATGCTGCAACCAGATGAACACGCGACGACAAAAAAGCGGGCTGCCCGGCACACATCGTCTCCAGCGCTTGGCGCTGCGCGTCCGTTCCGATGATCGCGTGCGACGGCAACACCGGCTTCTGCGACGCGTGCGATGACGGCGAGTGCGGGTTGTGAACCACACCGTGCGGCCAGTAACACGCAACGATCGGCGTCCCGCGCAGCGTCGCCAGCGGCCTGACCTCTGCAAGCGACGCGGCCCCGCTGACCACAAACAGATCAGGCGCAAAGGCCCGCAGCTTCTGTCGGAGCCGAAACCGCGACAGCCGTCCCAGACCGTGATGCAGCAGCTCAACGGCGCAGCCTAGCTCCGTCGCTGTGCGTGCAAGCGCGGTCAGGGCGCGATGATCCGCGTGCGAGCGACTGCCCTCGATGACCATCGCCAGCCGGGGCCGGTTATCCGTTGTGTCTGCTGACATCGCTCTGTGCGCCAGTTGAAGTCCTTTTTCGCAAGCTCAGTGACCCGAGCGCAAGCGGCGAGTGAACACGCAGCCCAGTCCGCTGGTTGAACCGGTGTGGAGCGTGCCCCGTCTGGCGCCGTAAGCAACTTCTCTGCCTGACTCCCCGAATATTAACGTAAGAAACGATACATTTTTTGGGGGTGTCCGATGTCCGGCGAATCCGGCTTTACGTCTCCGAGCGCCATTGGTTTCAACCCGTTCACGACCGGCGGCTTTGGTGGCTTCGGTACCATGGAGGACGGCTACAGCGACGGTGGCGGCGGCCAGCAGACTGAAGACAAAGAGATCGGCAAGGCCAGCCAAGAGCAGCCCGCAGCCAAAGAGGCGAGCGCGGCGATCAAGGAAGCAGCCAGCAAAGAGCCGACGATGGGCAGCCGTGAGCAGGTCATGGCCAACCCGGAAAAGTACGGCTGGCGACCAGGCATGACGACCTCGCCCGAGGAGTACGCGCAGCAGTACTTCCACGAAGCCGTTGCCAAGCTCAGCTACAAAGACCCGAGCATCAACGGCAACGAAAAGGGCAAAGAAAAAGACGGCTACAGCGACGCGGATCGCAAGTTCCTGGAGCAGTGGGGCTACAAGGTCGGCGGTGAAGTGCGTGGCAACGGCGCGCTCGGTAACACCGAGTCGGGTATGTACGCCGTTCGCTTCGAGCCGCTCGATCCAAAGTCCGGCTCGGCACCCGTCGTCGCGTTCCGAGGCAGCGAGTTCAACGAAAACTTTGTCGACTGGCGAACGGACCTCACCGACTCGACGATCGGCAAGCGACAGTACGATGCGTCGCGCAAAGAGATCGATGCGCTGATGAAGGTGGCGCCCGGTCAGCGACTGGAAGTCACGGGTCACAGCCTCGGTGGAGCGCTGGCCCAAAAAGCCGCTGCAGAGCACGCCAAAGACATCGGTGCGGTCACGACGTTCCAAGCACCGGGCGTGGACTACACCGACGCGGCCAAGTTCAACGCCAACAAGAACAACGACGTTCGGGTCAATCACCACTACGTCTCCAGCGACGTGGTTCATCGTGCGGGAGAACAGAAGCTCGACGGTAACTTCTTCGAGCATCACGTTGCCGGCGCAGGCGGAGTGGGAGCAATCGGCGGCTCGCACACGGCGAACCTGCTGCACAATCCGGGTGACAACTCGTACATCGGCGACGGCTCGAATCCGCTTGGAACGCGAGACAGCGTCACCAAGCACGACAAAGACGTCCAGGGCGATCGTCACTTCTTTGAAGGTCTTCGTCAGCTGATCGGTGTCGGTGCGCTGGGTCCGCTCGAAGGACTGGTGTCGGGCCTGGAAAAAGGCGTCGGCGGTGTCCTGACGGGAGCCAAGGAAATCGGCGCGGGCCTCAAGAACGGCTTCATGAACGCGATGAACGGCATCACGGGCGGCATGAGCACGGCCTGGGACGGAGCCAAAAAGGGCGGCTCCGAGATGGCCGGCGGCTTCAAGCAGATGATGTCGGGCAACATCCTGGGCGGACTCGGCGGCATCGGCAAAGGCATGTGGGACGGTGCCAGCGGCCTGGTGTCGGGAGCCGGTCAAGCGGTCGGCGGCGTGGCCTCGGGACTGTGGGAAGGCGCCAAAGGGCTCGGCACTGGCTTGTGGGACGCGGGCAAAGGTCTCGTCGGTGGCGCAGGTGACCTCATCGGCGGCGTGCTCAAAGCGCCGATGGGCATTGCCAAAGGACTTGGACACCTGGGCATTGCGGGCGCCCAGGCACTCATCAACAGCGACGCGGGACAAGGCATCGCCAACGGCGTGTCACACGCAATCGGCGGCGTCGGCAGCGCAATCGGCGACACCGGCAAGGGCCTGGGAACGGCTGCCAAGAACACGCTCGGTGGCATCGCAGACGCAGGCTCCACCGCGTGGAACGGAATGAAGAAGGGCGGCGGCGAGCTTCTCGGCGGAGCGAGCGATCTGCTCCACGGCAACCTGAGCGGCCTGGGCGGCATTGGCAAAGGTCTGTGGTCCGGCGCGAGCGGGCTTCTCAGTGGTGGCGCAAACGCAGCGGGCTCGGTGCTCAGCGGCATCGGATCGGGCGCGGCTGCCGTCGGTAAGGGAGCCTGGAACGCGGGCAAGTCGATTGTCGGTGGCATCGGAGAAGCCGGCAAAGGCATCGCTTCCACCGCCAGCAACGTCGCAGGCGCAGCATGGGATGGAGCAAAGTCCGTCGGTGGCGCCATCGCAGGCAAAGCCAAGAGTCTGCTGTCCGGCTGGTAATGTCCGGCGACCGTTCCCAATTTCCCCAAAACCTAATAAAATGTCGGTGCGCGGTTTCGCGCTTACGGCAGAGGGCATGCCATACAGAGAGCCGTTCTCAGACAGTGCCCTCCGACTAGGCGCCCAACGTCCTTCACGCAAACATCCGTAAGGAGAGTCTTCACATGGCCATTGATCCGAACTCGATTGGCAACTTCGCCGACCTCGTCAAGCTGCTGGAAAAGGACGGAGTGCTTCACAAGACCGACCTGGCAGAACAGACGGTGCAGATTCCGACCCAGCGTGGCGAGCTGGACAGCGTGCTGCTCATGCGGTGGCAGGACTCCGATGGTGTGGTGCAGTTTATCCAGGCGCTCCCGATCGAAGTGCCCGCCGACAAGCTGCTGATCGTAAGCGATGCAGTGACGCGCCTAAACCACGCGCTGGCGATTCCGGGCTTTGACCTCAACCACCAGCACGGCCTGGTTGCGTATCGTCTGTATCTGCCGATTTATCCGCGCGGCTCGGTGCGTCCAAATGAAGTCCAGGCGATGTTCCGCTTGACGGTGAAGACCGCTGCCGACTTCTTCCCGACCATCCGTCGCATCATCGCGGGCGAAATCCAGCCGGAATCGATCGTCGATGAAGCCAAGAAAGCCTGGGAAGCCGCCGCTGCCGCCGCGCAGCCTGCTCCGGCGAAGCCTCCGACTGGCACTCCACCCGCTGGCAACGGTCAGACGCCTCCCGGCGCCAACATGTACTAACCCGGACCTTGTGAGCAGCGCGATCCTGGCATGTACGCCAGGTCGTTGCTGTTTTTGCACTGCGGCTGCGGACGCGCACCTTTGCCGTCATCGTTGGCTCGGAACCACAGATCCACCGTTCCTTGCGGAGGACTCGGCCACGCGCAGCTCACGATCTCACACTTGCCTGGCTGAATCGGCGCGGTCGTGTACGCGACACAGATCGCGCTCGACACCTCGATGCGCGGATCCTTTTGATAGAACGTCCCCGGCACCATCGAGGCAATCACGTCCGCACCTCGGTTGCAGATCTGCGCGTACAGCTTCCACTGCTTGCTGCACTCGTTTTGATCCGGTGACGTCGAACCTTTGCTCGTCGCGTCCGGCAGCGGCACCGTGCTGACCAGCGAACCCTGGATGTTCTGCCGATAGTTGTTGTACGCGGTCCAGTTCGGCGTCTCTTTCGCGGGAATCGTACCGTCGTCGTTGACGTTGGTGATGTGATAGGTGTGCTGGTTCCACATCGGTCGCGACGGCATCCAGCGATTCATCGGATCTTTGAGCACGAACACACCCTGTGTCACGCCTTTGTGCGCCGCTCCGGTCTCGCGCTCTGGATCTTGATCCGCGCAGTAGCCGTTTTCCTTGATCGAGTCCGACGGCACGATCAAGTCCGCGTGTCCATCGTTGTCCACGTCGGCGACAATCGGCATCTCGAGCGCGGTTCCCGAGGTAATCGGCCTGGCGAACACCGTCTTGCCATCGGGACCGTTGTAGACGCGCAGCCAGCACTCGTCGCGATAGATCACCTCGGCGCGACCGTCTCCGTTGAAGTCAAACACCGATGACGCCGTCCCCCCCGAGGTCTGATCCTTGGTCACACTGTTCCACAGCACGCCCGGCAGCGTTCCCCGACACTTCGCAGGCTTTGGCGTCTTTAGACAGTCCAGCGAAAACACGTAATAGGAACGCGGGCCCGCTGTTCCAAAGTCCGGGGTTCCGTCTCCGTCGAAGTCAGCCACCGTCGGAGGTCCACCCCAGCCATTGGGAATCGCGGTCATCGGCATCAGGAACTTGTCCGCTTTGACATCGATCACCGCGACCTTTTGATCGCCGTTCACCGACTGAACAAACACCAGATCCGGGCTGCCATCTTTGTTGAAGTCACCGATCGCGGAATAGCCACCTTGGGAAAGCGACGCCATCGAGCTTGGCGTCTTGTCCGTTCCGGTCATTCCGTCAAAGATTCGGTTGCCCGATACGATCTCCGGCTTGCCGTCGCCGTCCATGTCATTGATGAGCGACAGCGTTCCCCACGTTGCTCCGATCACCGGATTGTCGAAGACCTTATCAAGCTGCTTCTTCGCTTTGTTCCAGCGCAGAACCATGCCACCGACGATGATCTCGGGCTTTCCGTCTCCGTCCAGATCCGCAATCGCCGGACCGGAACAGTCAAACGACACGCCTCCTGACAGCGTGTACGACTCAATGCTGCTGGCCAGGAGCTTGCCGGTGGTTCCTTCAAACAGCAGCACCGGATGTCCGCTTCCTGGTGAACCAAAGGTCGAAATGGCGACGATCTCTGGCAGCTTGTCACCGTCGAGATCCGCTGCCGCAATCTGCGAAAAGCCCTGAATGTTGGCCGCCACGTCGTACTTGACCGAACAGTCCTTTCCAGACATCGCCACCAAGCGACTTGGACCGGCTCCGGTCTGTGGTGCAAAGACAATCTCTGGCGATGCGTCTCCGTCGATGTCGATCACGAGCGGAGTCATCACCACATCGCCCGCGGCTGGGGCCGGACCGCCTTTGGGAGGCCACTGACAATGATCCACCGGCGCCTTGAACTCGGTCGCGGAAAAGCCGTTGCCTTTGCACATGGCATCGGACTCTCCGTCTTTCCAGTCCAAGCAGATGCCGCAGCTTCCGCCGTCGCCCATTTGCACCGAGCAGTGCGTATCGTTTAAGCAGTCGTTGTCGGAACAGCACGTCCCGCGATCGGGAACACACTGCGCCATGTGGCAGCGCCAGCCGCTCGGACAAGGACTTCCCGGATCGCACGAAGGATTCGGGTTGCTGGACATGTCTTCGCTGGGATCGACGCTGCCATCGCGAGCGCCTCCCTCGACTCCTTGACGAGCCGGACTACAGGCCCCAAGCAGCAACATACCCGTCAGAACGCCCCGCCCCACTTTACCCATGGAAAGCCTGCGGCGATTTGGAAACAGCGACATGGCGACTCCTTGACGACGACGTGAGCGGATCTTGCGACCCGAAAATCGCCGCGACTATAGCAAGCGGTCTCAGCCAGATCGAGCGTTTCGCTGCCCAATCTACGTTCGGACCTCCAGCGAAGCGGGATGACTCCGCAGAAGTCCGCGCCGAACGGGGAACCCAAGCACAGGACTCCTTTTCGGACTCTGCACGGGCTCTGCAAGGCCCCCTTTCGCGCTCCCAACACGACTCCTAAACACGCTTAGGAACGCACATCTTCCGTCGAAAACCACCACCCAGAGCGCCTCCCAAGTACGTTTCTCAGCACAGCCACGATTCTCCCTTGTACGCGCCCGATCGCTCATGTACCTTTCACGCGTTTCCGAAATTACTCCTAAGTCCCACAAAGGAATCATCGATGAAGAAGCGCAGCACCTCGAACGAACTCCAGGACCTCATCAAGCAGCTCACGACGATCCGCAAGGAACACGTTCGTGCGCTCGAAGAAATTGAAAACACCTTCCGGATGTTCGGTCTGGAGCGACTGCTGAAGGACGGCGCTGGCAAGAAGCGCGGCGCCAAGAAGACGGCCACCGCTGCGAAGGCTCCCAAGGCCGCTGCGAAGGCCACCAAGGCTGCGAAGGCTCCCAAGGCTGCGAAGGCTCCCAAGGCCGCTGCGAAGGCTCCCAAGGCCGCTGCTGCGAAGGCTCCCAAGGCCGCTGCGAAGGCTCCCAAGGCCGCTGCGAAGGCTCCCAAGGCCGCTGCAAAGGCTCCCAAGGCCGTGAAGGCCCCCAAGGCCGCCAGCAAGAAGCGTGGCTCGTTCGAGATCACGGGTGACGAGCTGATCCTGCGCTTCGTCAAGGACAAGGGCGGCGCGACCACCGAGCAGATCCGCAAGCACTGGGAAGCGTCCAACCGTGGTGGCAAGTCGGACAACAACCTGACCAACCTCGTCAAGAGCGGCAAGCTCCTGCGCAGCAAGGATCCGAACGGTCCGGGCTCGCTGTACACGGCCTCAGCTGAAGCTGCAGCTCCGGCGCCCTCGACCACTCCGTCGAGCTAACTTCCCCGTCGCTACGCAGCGACTCTGTGCGTGAACATTCACTTCACGCGCGTCCCGTTCCTACTTCCTACGTTCCTCGCACACTTCCTACGCTGCGGCTCGGATTCCTCAAAATGAGGCGTCTGCGATGCCTCTTTTGTGCGCGCATCACGAGGTTCCGCAGTCCGCGTGAGCGGAGCAGCGGACACAGCGACTTAGCTGTTGGCAGGAAGCGGACGCGTCGACGGAGTCGTCACGACTTTGGCCGAGCGACCCATTCCGTATCGCGACTGAACCATCGCATCCGGCATCGGCGCTCCAGCGCCTCGCAGCGGAGGGAAGGTCTGCGCAGCGGTCCGAACCGAGACAGACGACGAAACCGGAAGCGTCGCCACAAACGTCGGTGCGGACGCAGGCTCCAGCGACTCCAGTCCTCGCAGCGGCGGCAGCGCACCTTCACGAACCGGCTTGGGAACCGTCACAGAAGCCAGTACTTCTCCCGTTTCCCAGGTTCGCAGCGGAGGAAACGGACTGCTGCGATGGCTCGGTGCCAGGTAGAAGGCAAATGGACTCGGCCCCAGGCTGCGCAGCGGCGGCAGCCGTGTGTCACGACTTCGCTGCGCCTGTGCCGGATCAGGCATCGGCCAAAACACAACCTTTTCAATCCCTTGCAGGTCAATCGCGGAATAAACACCTGGCAGCAGATCGAGGACTCCTCGATAGTGCTCACCGGGAGCCAGCTTGCCCGTGCGAACGTGCCATTCACCATGTCGGTCTAGCGCGCCCCAGGGTCCACGATCCACTACATATGCAGCAGTACAGCGGCCAGTACGTTGATTGCAAATTCCGAGTCGTGTACCACATGGCAAGGTGCGATGCGCGACGCCATGCGCTCGCATTTTCTGCCATGTCTTTGAACCATAGCGAGCGGACAATGTGCGACGACACGCAAAGGTACCGACGTTATCGTACAAGTCTCCTTCGTAGCCATAGCGCGAGGCATTCCCAGCATCCATCCCTGCCAGCATTGTGATCGCAAGCAGCAGCATCAGTGGCGTCCTCCCCTGCGCAGCATCGCAACTGCATGACCCGAGTCCGTCGCCAAGATGCCGACATGCCGACCCGAGACAGCACTCACGTAAGTGCGCCAATTACAACACATTTGCAACGCCTAGATTACGAAACACCGCGTAGAAGGATATCAGAGTGCGTTCAAAACCAGATCTGAATATTTTCAACCTACACGCAAATTCGTGCGATAATGTAGATTCCGACATCACGCACTACGACATTTGAATACGATGTAGTTTCTCTGTCCGTCTTTGGGTCCAGTCGACGGAGATTTAGATTGATAAGAAAATTCTTCAGAAATCGAAGCGGTCGGCACAAAATTGGTCGTGCCATCATCCACAAGATATGCACATGTAGTTTATATACACAAAAATCACAGATATATATTCACATACGACTATTCATTAAAATAGATCATTAAACAAAACCTGCAAAATCACGGAAAGCTGCGATAACTCGTGCGATCTGGTGGGCTGGCAGATCCAGCGAGCCGCTTCGACCTGCGCAGGAAGCGATCTCGAAGTGAAGGAGACGATCGCGAGGGAGCGAGGGAGTTGGACGAAAGGGACGAAAGAGACAGCGGAAGCGCGAGGGATGACGGAACGGAAGGAATGCGCGCAGCGACGGAAGGAAAGACGAAAAGGAAGCTGTCAGTGGGCGCTTAGGAAGCGGGCTGACGACTCCGCAGCCAGTCTGCGTAGCGAGCAATGCCTTGGCGGATGTCGACCGTGGGACTGTAGCCTAGCTCTCGTCGCGAACGGTCGAGCGAAGACCACGTAATCGGAACGTCGCCGGGCTGATCGGGACGCCACTCGATGCGGGCCGAGCGACCGAGCGCCGATTCGAGCAGCGATACCAGCTCGCGCAGCGTCGTGGTCTTTTCGCCGCCGAGGTTGTAGCAGCGCAGTCCCAGGGTGCGATCCGAGGTCTTGTGAAGCGCGGCGATGACTCCGTCGATGATGTCGTCGATGTAGGTATAGTCGCGGGCACTTTCGCCGTTTCCGTGTAGAAACACCGTCTCCCCGCGCAAGATGCGCGCGGCGAAGCTGGCGATCGCCATCTCGGGACGCTGATGCGGTCCGTACACGGTGAAAAAGCGCAGGGCGGCGATCGATCCACCGTAGAGATCACAGTGCGTGGCGCAGAGCAGCTCACCGGCGCGCTTGCTGGCCGCGTAGGGAGACGCAGGCAGAACCGCCGGATCTTCTTCGGAAAACGGCACCGCACAGTGTGCGCCATACACCGAGCTGGAGGACGCAAAGACGATTCGCTCAATGCGATGTTGCTGACAGGCCGACAGGATGTTTTGGGTTCCTTCGACGTTGTAGCGCATGTAGCGAGAAGCCTGGCTCAGCGACGGACGGACGCCCGCGAGCGCAGCCAAATGAATCATCGCCGATGCCTCTTTTGTGATCGCGCCAAGCAGCGCCGCATCCAGGATGTTTCCTTCCACAAAGCGGAAGCGCGGGTGCGACAACAGCGGCGCAAGCTGGGCGTGATGAAGCGCGGCGGGATAGAGCGTCTCGTCGAAGCAGTCGATTCCGATCACCGACATGCCCAGGTCCAGCAGTCGCTTCGCTACGTGATGACCGATAAATCCAGCACAGCCAGTCAGTACAACGTGCATCGCGGAACCTCAGAAGCGTCCGACAACGGCGGTGCCGCTGCCCGTAGGAATCACTGCGACATCGTCGACCACGCGCAGTCTCGGGAGTGCGCCGTGAAGCAGCAGCACAAAGCCGGTGGTCTGGAGCAGTCCACTCGTGAGCAGCCATGGAACGCTCCAGGCAGACATCACCGCGCGACCGTTGCCCTCTTCGGCCTGCGCAGGCGCCGCAATCGCCGAGATGTACGGACCAATAAGAGGCACGAGCAAGGAGTAATTTGCGAGCGCGGTCGGGCCGTCCAGTGTGTCGACGCGAGGCCACAGAAGCAGCGGCGCAATCAGCGCGGGAAGATAGCCTCCGGCCCAAATCAGCGCGCCCAGCCGAACCTGCTTGGGATCGCGACGAACGGGCGGAAGTGGCGGCGGAAGCGGAGCCAGCACCAGGTCGTTTCCCAGACCTCCCGATGGTGGCACGATCTCTTGCGCGGGCGTCACCAGCGGAGGCGGCGGCAAGACGGGTGGCAGCTCGGGCACTGGCTGGATCGCGGGCTTGGCTGCGGGCTTGGTCGAAGCTGCGGGCTTGGTCGAAGCTGCGGGCTTGGTCGAAGCTGCGGGCTTGGTCGACACCACAGGCTTGGCCGGAACAGACGCAGCCGGACGAACCATCGGCGCAGGATCAGCCAAAGCAGCAGCGGACAAGGCACACACGATCGAAGGCGCCACAAACAGACGAGGAATGCGCATCGTCTGCCAGCGTATCGCGCGCCGCGCCAGTCGTCGAGACAGCGGCGCTTGGTTAGCTTGCATCCAGACACAGCTCCACGGTGTTGATGACCAGATCGTTTGACGAGGGCCCAGCGTACAGACGAATGCCGGTCAGACCTGGAGCGTCTCCGATGCGCACATTGGAGGTGTAGTCCACGCTGCTCCAGCTATAAGGCCACGCGTTGGACAGCGAGTTTGTGGGCGACTTGATGCTGCCGTACAGCGGCGACCACGCGTCGAAGCTACCGCTCGATCCGGTGCTGTAGGAACGACCGTAGATCGAAAGCGTAGCGCTGCGAATGGTGGTCAGACCGACGAGGCTGAAGCGAATGAGAATCCAGTTTCCGCTCGCGATCTCGATGCCGCCGCCGTGGAGGGTGTCGGTGAAGCTGGTCGCGCGGGCGGGAACCGCTTCAAAGTTGCTGGTATCGGGCAGTCCCAGCGCTTCGACCCGGGCCGACGTCGATCCTGAATACTTGAAGCGGAAGGCAGCCCAGCCGGTGCCGCGTAGACACGGTGGGCGCGTCGACAGGTCGGGCGGAACAGACAGATCGGGAGGTGTGGCCAGATCCGGCGGCGTGGCCAGATCCGGCGGGCGGCTCAGGTCGGGCGGCGTCGAAAAGTCAAACGGTGGCAGCGTCAAATCCGGCGGCGTCGAAAAGTCAAACGGTGGCAGCGACAGATCCAGCGGCGCAGCCAAGTCCGGCAAAGCAGCCAAGTCACGCGGTACGGCCAGATCGATCGACATCAGATCGGCGGAATCCGAGAGATCACGCACGACGCAGAGATCCGCTTCATCACCTGCATCGACAGACACCGACAGATCCCGCACGGGTCGCAGATCAGTCAGTCCGGCATCCATGTCGACATCACGATCTCGATCGCGATGACAGGCACTTTCACCGAGCCACAGCGCGCACAGCCCGGACAGCAGCGAAGGCACAAAGAATCGGAACGAACGTCGCCTGCGAGAACCGCTCATGCGCCGCGTTTTACCAAAATGTGCCAGCCGCGCATCTTCTTTACGTAAGGGATCGTCTGCGCCGAGTTGCTTCGCTGGCTGAGCAATTGCGGTTAGGATAGTTACAAATCCCCAAAGCTGTGGAGCCGCGCGTGCTCCAGCAACCTTGTCGCTGACTTGGAGTAGCACCGATGAAGAGAGCGTTGCCGTTTGTCCTGCTTTTGAGCCTCGCTGCGGGCTGTGGCATTCCGAAAGAGCAGTGGGAACAAAAGCTGCGTGAAAACGCAGATCTACAGACCCGGGTTACGGATCTCGAAAAGCAGAAGACCAAGCTGGAACAAGAGATCGCTGATCTGAAGAAGGAAAAAGCGGATCTCCAGCGGACGATCGACAACCTGAAGGACAGCATGGGCAAGCTGGGCAAGGACAAGGCCGACTTGCTCGAGCGCATGGCGAAGCTGAGTGCGACGCTGGAAGACCTGGAGCGCGCCAAAGCCGCCGCCGACAAGCGTAGCAAGGCGTTCCGAGACCTGCTCGCCAAGTTCAAGGCGATGATGGATGCGGGCAAGCTACAGGTCGAAGTGCGCAACGGTCTGATGCTGGTGAAGCTGCCGGACAACATCCTGTTTGATCCAGGCAAGACCGAGCTCAAGAAGGAAGGTCAGGAAGCCATCGGACAGGTGACGCGCATCCTCGGCAGCATCGAGGGTCGCAAGTTCCAGGTCGCAGGTCACACCGACAACGTTCCGACGGGCAAGAACTCGCGCTTCAAGTCAAACTGGGAGCTGTCGTCGCAGCGCGCGCTGACCGTTCTGGAGCTGATGATCAAAGAAGGCATGGACGCCAAGCGGCTGTCGGCGGCAGGTTATGCGGATGTGCTCCCGGTGGCGACCAACGACAGCGACGATGGCAAGCGCCAAAACCGTCGCATCGAGATCGTGCTCCAGCCAAACATCGAAGATCTGCCGGGCATCGACGACAAGCAATAGCGCCCGCTCGCACAGTGAGTACCGCCGTTCACGTTGCCCGCTGAGCCTGTGAACGGTGCGCTACAAATCCAGCCTCTCCGACGACAAAGCCTGCTGGCACCAAACCTGCTAAGATATCCGGTCAACCACTCATCTTCACGCACAGGCCCCCCTGGCTTAGAGGCCAGATGTACCTGTCGAAAGGAATGAAGCCATGACGCGGACTCAGCTCCTCCTGTCGCTTGCAGTGACCTTTGCCGTTCCTGCGCTTGCCGCAGCCCAAGTGGGCCCCGATCCGAATGTGCAGCCTGGAGGCTATTACGCACCTCCAGCGGGCTACGCAGGTCAGCCCTATCAGCCAGCTCCCGTTTATCAGCCGGCTCCCGTTTATCAGCCAGCTCCCGTTTATCAGCCAGCTCCCGTCTATCAGCCAGCTCCCGTCTATCAGCCGGCTCCCGTCTATCAGCCGGCTCCCGTCTATCAGCCAGTGCGTCGCTCGCTTGTGTACGGAAATCACTTCCGTCCGCAGTTTGGCTTGGCTGCACGCTTTGGCGGATATGGCAACTACGGCTCGTTTGGCAGCTACACCACCGGCGGTGTCGGTCTGGACATGCTGTTCCGCGCGCATCCGCGACTGACCTTCGAGCTGGGCTTTCAGTATCAGCGCATCTCGCAGGAAGATCTGTACTGGAACGACTATCAGTACGAGCGCTTTGACGTCCCGATGACGCTCGGACTGCGCGTTCACCTGGGCAATCCGCTGTGGCTGTTCTCTCCGTACCTCGTCGGTGCAGGCGGAGTGACCTATTCCCGACAGTACCTGACCGATGCGCTCGCGTATGAGTCGCACTGGTTTGGTGAAGTCCAAGGCGGCATCGGCTTCGAGTGGAGACTCGGCCCGCACTTCGCCTTCAACTTCGACGTGCGCGGTCAAGGTCGCTTCCGTAACGTCGGCGAGCTTGGAACCACCGAAGGAACGCTCACCGATCAGTACGGAAACACCGTCGCTGCCATGGGTCCGAGCGCCGGATTCATCATCAACCTCGGCATCGGCGGCTTCTTCTAAGCCATCACGGACACTGCGCGCGCGGCTTCAGACACACATCCGAAGTCTTGCGCACCACCGCCGTCCAAAACAGCGTCTTGCCGCTCTTGCTGGCTCCGTTTTGGAGCATTCCGACAAACGTCGCTTCCTGACCCGCCATCACGACCGGATCGAAGCCCGCAAAGCCTTTGCCCGGAAGCTGCACGTTAAAGCGCGTTCCCAGTCCCCCATCGAACGAGGGATTTACGCCGCCACAGCCCGTGCTGCTCTTTGGGTCCATGTCGACTTGGTTGATGACGACGGTGTTGTACTGAATCCAGTTGCCCTTGCGGTTGTCGTCTTCCGTCACATCACAGACGATACCCGACACGCGCACCGGCGCTGCAATGTACTTGGTCAGCCACTGGTTGTTGGCCGACGTTGGACCTCCGGTTGGCCGCCGCGTCGCATCCAGCTCAATCGGCGTCGGAACCCAGTCTGGTCGATACACATCCGTCGGAATCAGCGTCGGATTCGCGAGCTGCGTCATCCCGTTGAACTTGGCAATCGCCCCCGACAGTCGCTCCAGCACCGTCCCGATCTGAAGCTGCGCCGACGGCTGAGAAAACGTAAAGATGTACATGCTGCCGTAGTCCGGCGACGACGTATCAGTCACCGCCAAGCCACTTTGGAACAGCGACGAGACGATCAGCTTTCCTTGCGCCGTCGCCGTCCCGTCGATTGTTACCTGACGAGCCAGATACGGACTACAGAACGACGCATTCCCCGCCGTCACATCGAGCGGCTTCATCAGTCGCGCGATCGTCGGGTTCGGAAAGTAAATCGGTGGCGTCGAGCTAAGCGACTGACTCGACAGCTCTTCGAGGTTGATGGCAATGCGACCGAAGACCGCCGGAAGCGACAACGAGACTTGCTCGCCGGTGACTTTGCCGCCACGCATCCCGATGGTCTTGAGCAGCGCCGGATCGCCCGTCGTTGATGAAGACTGACACGGATCGAGCAGCGACAGACGGCTCCCACCTGCGACGATATACGCCGACAGGTTGGCATCCACCGCCATCAAGCGGCCTTGTTCGTCCAGCGCCTCGACATCAAACTTCAGCGACGATGGAGTCACCGGATTCGACGGCGAGCCCAGCTCACTTTCCATCGGGCTCTGGAGCAGCATTCGCAGGCTGGTCAGACGATGTTCACCGGATACCTGATATTCGCAGCCCATTCCCAGCGTCGAAACACCGACGGACAAAGCCACAAGTCCAAGGCCAGCAAGGCAGGATGTTGTTCGTTTCATCGCCAGCTCCCGTTAGCGGACCAAGGGTTGGATGCGCCCGTCGTGGGCAAAGACTTCAGGCAGAAGGCAGGTGACGCCGGTGTAGTCGTAGTCTCCCGTCTGATTTTTGCCCTTGATGTTACTCCACTTGCTCGGGTCTTTGCAGCGGTAGCGCTCGTCGACACCGAGAGAGCGAACGAAGTCCGCCAGCGAGTCGCGCAAGCTGATGCCGGTGTTGAAGCGCGTGGTGTTTCGCTTGAGCACCACAAAGCCAGAGCCACCGACGGAGATATAGTCGTTCACAGCGGTCTTGTAGCTGGCAAAGCAGTCGAGCGGCTTGCACTTGTCGGTGTTGACGCTGCCGTCGATGTTGCGACAGTCGTCTCCGAAGACCACTTTGTCAGCAAACGGACCGACCCACTTGGCCTTCTGGGCTTGCGTCGCGCTCAGTCGCTCCGTGCAGGACAGCGACGTCGGACACTGCGCCCGGTAGGTCTGGCAGTCCGCCGTCTTTTGACAATCGCACAGATCCGGGTTCGCTCGGCACGCGCAGCGCTGGTTCTGACAGTTGAGCGTGAAGTAGATGCCAGAGACCTGCACCTGCGTCTTGCAGCCACGCTCACTCGAGCGGTCAGCGACGAAGTCGAGCATCTGAAGCACTTCGTCTCCCGACAGAAACTGCGTGGTGATCGTGTTGTCGAACGGAAACACGTTGTAGAGCTGTTCCAGCGTGAGCGGTCCCGACTCAAAGTCCGCGCGAATGCCCAGCGAGTTGGTCAGCGCAAAGTCCGCTTCCACGCGTCGTCGCAGCCGCATCGACGTTGCCACCAAGTTGCCAAGCTGCGAGTCTCCACCACCGGCATCGTTGCGCAGCACCTTCGGACAGCTCGACGATCCCGCAGGACACGGAACCACTGCGTAGACCTGCCCCAGGTTGAGCAGCTGCTTCATCTTGATCTCATACGGCTCGAGCAGCCTCGACATGTCCGCATCGGGCGGCGTGCAGACCACACGCGGCCTCGGCGCTGGCATCGTTCCTTTGTACGGACACGACACCTTCGGGTTCGACGGATGCGCCGGATCGCAGCGAATCGAGGGATCGCACGGATCAGTCGGATCGCCCTGCTGCCACGGACGCTCTCCGATGGGGATGACGCGGAAGGTGTAGCTCTTGACGTAGGTGCGACGGTTGAGCGGATCGGCAGCGCTCGGATCACCGACGTGAACCACCATATCGAGCGAGCCCACAAACTTTGCAAACGCACCGCTGTTGACGATGATCGTGTGACCTTGGTAGGTGCCGCTCTTGTCGTAGTGCGAGACGTCGACGGGCGGATTGTAGACGGTGTGCAAGTGTCCACCGAGCACCACGTCGATTCCGTTTAGATCCACCGCCGCGCTGTTGGGATCGCTGCCCGCGCCTTCACTGTTTTCGTCGGATACTTCGCGAGCTACTGCGGTGTCATCGTCGGGGCCCATGTGACTGACGACGACCATCAGATCGACCTGCGGACGCAGCACGCGCACCAGATCCGACACCGCTTGCTTGGCGTCACGCGCGCGAATGCCCAGCGAGTTGTCTCCTTCCACCGAGCTATTGAGCGACGAGACGTTGCCAAGACCAATCACACCGACGCGAATGCCGCGCACGTTGTAGACCGCCACCGGCTGGATGAACCGTCCGAGCTTGGGTGAGCGCTGGTCGTCGGGATCGAAGTACTCGTAGTTGGCGGCCAGGATCGGGAAGTTCGGCCCGTGATTCATCAGCTGAATCCCGAGCAGGTTCGCGCCTTTGTCGAACTCGTGGTTGCCGAGCGCCATGCCCTGCACACCGAGGAGTCCCATCGTGCGAATCTCGACTTCTCCGTTGAACAGGTTAAAGACCGGCGCGCCTTGAAACATGTCGCCGGAATCCAGGTGCAGGGTTCGCGGTGCGCGCCCTCGCTCACGCTTGATCACCGTCGCCATCCGCGCAATGCCACCAACGGATGCCGTGGGAAACGCCGCGCAGTCTGCATCGGTCGAACAGCTTCGCGACAAGTCCGAGCTACACGTCCTGTCGTCCGTACACACACCCGACAGCACATTGAGCCCCAGGTTGCGATCGGGCAGGTTCGGCGCGTACTGGTACGGCAGAAGCCGCGAGTGTACGTCCGAGGTGTGAATGAGCACCATGTGGACATCTTGGCCACGGAGATCCTCGGGCTCACGGCTGTAGGTACAAGCGGACAGACCGGCAAGCAGCGACAGGGCCAACAGCCAAGGCGCACGCCAGCAGAGCGTTTTGGACGACATCAGGCTCCTCGTAGGAAGTAAGCGATACTGTAGCAAAAAATCGTTCCTCGTCGAAAAACATGCCCGCCGGAGCGGTCTCCACCGTTGTTACATAAGTGACTTCATAAGTGGAACTCGAACCCTTACGTGCGCGATAGATTTTGCGCTTGACCGCTGCCAGGTGGCATCTGATACTACGCGAAAAACCTCACGCATACGTAAGGGTTCAAGTTGCAAACCAAGCACCAGACAGCCGAGGTCCCGGAACACACGGAGACCAAAGGGGACAGCGAAAGCGGGCAGCCACGGCCCGATAAGCTGCTGCGCATTGGTCAGCTTGCCGAGCTGTGCAACAAAACCACGCGAGCGCTTCATCTGTATGAAGAGCTGGGGCTGCTCAAGCCGGTGATTCGCTCACGCGGCGGCTTTCGGCTGTATTCGCAGACGGCGATCGAGCGTGTGCAGTGGATTACGCGACTGCAAGATGCGGATGTCTCTCTCGGGGAAATCTCGCAGCTGCTACGTGATCTCGAAGAACAGCGCGTCGGTAGCGAGGCCATGACCAAGCTGCGCTCGCTGCTTGAACAAAAGCTGAAAGAAACGCGCGAGCAGATCGACAAGCTGCGAATGCTCGAACAGGACTTACAGGCCGGGCTCAGCTATCTCGACGGTTGCAAGGTGTGCAGCACCGAAACCCCCGCCTCGGAATGTGGTGGCTGTCGAATTCACGGCCACGACGGACCCCAGCCGCTGATGGTGGCCGGGGTGCTGGTTAGCTAAAGGACGAAACATGGCGCTCAAGCTCCCGATTTTTATGGACTATCACTCGACGACCCCGGTGGATCCGCGCGTCCTCGAGACGATGCTGCCCTACTTCACGACGCACTTTGGCAACGCGGCGAGCCGCAACCACGCGTTTGGCTGGACTGCCGAAAAAGCCGTCGATGATGCACGCGAGCAGGTCGGTCAGCTCATCGGAGCCTCGGGCAAAGAGATCGTGTTTACCTCGGGCGCAACCGAGTCAAACAACCTGGCCATCAAGGGCGCGGCGCACTTTTACAAAGATCGCGGCAACCACATCATCACGACGCAGATTGAGCACAAAGCGGTGCTCGATACCTGCAAGCGGCTGGAGCTGGAAGGCTTCGAGGTGACGTATCTGCCGGTGGAATCCGACGGAAGGCTGCGTCCCGAGCTGCTCGCGCAAGCGATGACCGACCGCACGATCCTGGTGTCGGTGATGCTGGCAAACAACGAGATCGGAACGATTCAGCCGCTCAAAGAAATCGGCCAGATCGTGAAGGCTCGCGGCGCGCTGCTTCACACCGACGCAGTGCAAGGCGTGGGCAAGATTCCGTTCGACGTAAACGATGTGCAAGCGGATCTGGTGTCGCTGACGGCGCACAAGATGTACGGTCCGAAAGGCGTCGGGGCGCTGTATGTCCGTCGCAAGCCGCGGATTCGTCTGGAAGCCCAGATGGATGGTGGCGGTCACGAGCGAGGTCTGCGCTCGGGCACGCTCAATGTTCCAGGCATCGTCGGCTTTGGCAAAGCATGCGAGATCGCCAAGCACGAAATGGTCGAGGAGTCGGCGCGGATTGCCCGGATGCGCGATCGTCTGGAAACCGCGCTGATGCAGTCGATGCCACACGTCTTCCGCAATGGCTCGGTGCAGCATCGTCTGCCCGGCAACGCGAACCTAAGCTTTGCGTACGTCGAGGGTGAAGGCCTTCTGATGGCGCTCAAAGACGTCGCGGTGTCGTCGGGTTCGGCTTGTACGTCAGCGTCGCTGGAGCCGTCGTATGTGCTGCGTGCGCTCGGGATTGGCGAAGAGCTGGCGCATACCTCGATTCGCTTTGGTCTGGGCCGCTTCACCACCGAGGAAGAAGTGGACTTCGTTATCAAGCTCACCGTCGACAAAGTGAGCCGTCTTCGTGAAATGTCGCCGCTGTGGGAAATGGTCCAAGAAGGCGTCGACCTCAAGAGCATCGAGTGGACCGCTGCCCACTAGCGTCTGCACACACAAAGAGAACACACCATGGCTTACAGCAACAAAGTCATCGACCACTACGAAAACCCGCGCAACGTCGGTAGCTTCGACAAAAACGATCCCGATGTTGGCACTGGTCTCGTCGGAGCCCCGGCTTGCGGCGACGTGATGAAGCTTCAGCTCAAGATCGGCGACGACGGCGTGATTCAAGACGCGCGGTTTAAGACGTTCGGCTGCGGCTCGGCCATCGCCAGCTCGTCGCTGGTGACGGAGTGGGTGAAGGGCATGTCGATCGAGGACGCGGAAAAGATCCAAAACTCGTCGATTGCCGACGAGCTGAACCTGCCGCCGGTCAAGATCCACTGCTCGGTGCTGGCGGAAGACGCGATCAAAGCCGCGATTGCCGATTACCGTCGCAAAAAAGGCCCAGGCAGCGAGACGGAGAAAGCGAGCTAACGATGGGCATCCAAGCAACCAGCAAAGCCATCGCCGAGGTCAAGCGCCTGCAAGAAAAGCGCATGTCGGAAGGCAAAGCTGCGCAAGGGCTTCGCATCGGCATCCGCGGCGGCGGCTGCACCGGCTTTTCCTACCTGTTCGAGTGGGCCGACGAGCCGCCTCGTAGCACCGACCGCGTGTTCGAGTTCCACGACGGTGTTCGCATCTTTGTCGACCCGAAGAGCCTGGTCTATTTAAACGGCACGGAGCTGGACTTCGTGACGAGCATGATGGGCTACGGCTTCAAGTTCCAGAACCCCAACACCAAGGGAAGCTGTGGCTGCGGTGAGAGCGTCCAGTTCTAAGACGTACTTTTCGCTGCTCGATCTGCCCGCGCGATTTTCGGTCGATTTGGCGGATTTGGAGCAGCGTTACCGCGAAAAGTCGCGAAACTGGCATCCTGACCGCTTCAGTCGGGCTCCAGCGAGCGAGCGCGCAGCCGTGCTTCAGCGTGCGACCGAGCTAAACGAAGCGTATCGGACGCTGCGCAGCGACAGCAAGCGCGCGGCGTATCTGCTGAAGCTTCACGGGATCGATGTCAGCGACGAACGCCAAAAGCCCGCGCTCGATCCGGCGTTTCTCGGTGAGATCTTGGAGCTACGCGAAGAGCTGGCGGATGCGCGCGTCGAGCGTGACGATGCCAAGCTGTCGTCCATCAAGCGCAGGATCGAATCCGAGCAGCAGCAGCTCTCTGAGCGACTGCACGCAGGCTTTGTCCGTCTGGAACAAGAAGATCCCGCCGCGCTGTCCGAGCTGACCGAGACGGTCTTTGTGCAGCGCTATTACCAGCGCTTCGCCGACGACATTGCGGAATACGAAGAAGCGCAAGCTGGCCACAGGGCCGTGCTATAAGCCCGCGCAGCGTTGCGGACTTGGTTCGCCTCCCGTCGTCAACCTTAGCCAAAAGACCAAGAGTACATCGATGAGCCTGTTTCAAATTGCCGAGCCTGGCGAGTCCACGGCCAAGGAAGCGTGTAAAGGTCGCGTCGTCGGAATCGACCTTGGCACCACGAACTCGCTGGTTGCGGTGGTGCGCGACGGAGATCCGCAGTGCCTGCTTGATGAGCACGGACAAGCACTTCTTCCGTCGGTGGTTCGCTATCGAGCCGGGGTTGCGCCGGTCGTTGGTCAAGCGGCCAAGAGCAGCGCAGCGGAAGCACCTCACGACACGATTGCGTCGGTGAAGCGCTTCATGGGCCGAGGCCCCGCAGACATCGCCAAAGACGGCACGGCGCAGCGCTTCGGTCAGTATCGATTTGCGGACACCGCGCAGCATCAAGATGGCGTGGTGCGACTGCTCGTCTCTGCGCCCGGTGGACTGCGAGCGGTGACGCCGCTGGAAGTCAGCGCCGAGATCCTGCGTGTGCTGCGAAATCGGGCGGAAGAACAGCTCGGTGGTGAGCTAGAAGGCGCGGTCATCACGGTTCCGGCGTATTTCGACGATGCGCAGCGTCAAGCCACCAAAGATGCGGGCCGACTGGCTGGCCTTCAGGTGATGCGACTGCTCAATGAGCCGACGGCGGCAGCGCTGGCGTATGGGCTCGACAAGAAGCGTGAAGGCAAGTTCGCGGTCTACGATCTGGGCGGCGGCACGTTCGATGTCTCGATTCTGGATCTGTGCGACGGAATCTTTACGGTCATGGCGACGAGCGGAGACACGGCGCTCGGCGGTGATGACATGGATGCGGCGCTGGCGGAGCTGCTGCTGTCGAAGCATCCTGCTCGCGAGAGCCTACGTGCTCCGACGAGCCAAGATCCGATCTTCGCGCGACAGCTTCTGGATACAGCACGGGCCATCAAGCATGAGCTGACGACGCATGAGCAAGCGACGGTGACGTGGGAAGCTGCGTCGCTGACGGTGACTCGGAGTGAGTTTGACCAAGCGATTGCGCCGATCCTGAATCGGACTGCAGGTCCATGCCGACGGGCGATGAAAGATGCCGAGCTAACCGGGAAGGATCTTTCGGGTGTGATTCTCGTCGGTGGAGCGACGCGAGTTCCTGCGGTGCGACGCTTCGTTGGTGAGCTGTTTGGTCAGTCGCCGCTGTGTGATCTCGATCCCGAGCAAGTGGTCGCGCTCGGTGCGGCGGTGCAAGCCGATATCCTGTCGAGTGAGCGTCAAGACGCGCTGCTGATTGATGTGACACCGCTGTCGCTCGGACTGGAGCTGATGGGCGGAATCGTCGAAAAGATCATCCCGCGAAACAGTCGCGTTCCGACGGGAGCCAAGCAGGTTTTTACGACCTACGCCGACGGACAGACTGGTTTCGATCTGCACGTTGTCCAAGGCGAACGGGAAACCGCTGGGGAGTGTCGCAGCCTGGCGCGCTTCAAGCTGACCGGCGTTCCAAAGATGGCGGCGGGCATGGCTCGCCTGGAAGTGATGTTCCTGATCGACGAAAACGGCCTGCTCGCAGTGGACGCGCGCGAGCTGACGTCGGGACGGGCTGCACACATCGCGGTCAAGCCGTCGTATGGACTGAGCGAAGAGCAGATCGAACAAATGCTCGTCGATAGCTTTGAGCACGCCGAGGGAGACCTGCGCAAGCGCGCACTGCTGGAGCAGCGCGTCGAGGCGGAGCGAATCCTGCAAGCGCTTGAGATTGCCCTTGCGCAAGACGGTTCGCTGCTCAGCGAAGAAGAAATGCAGCCAATTGTCGAGGCGCGCACTGCCCTGCAAGCGGCCCGTACTGGCGTCGATCATCGACTGATTGCCGACTGCATCACCGCGCTGGATGTCGTCAGCAAAGAGTTCGCGCAGCGTCGGATGAACGCCGGACTGAGCCGAGCCGTCACTGGAAAGTCAGTTGGAACCGTCGAAAAAGCCGTTCACTTCGACGAAAACGATCTGCCCAAAAGCATCCCTCTCGCCGAGTGAGAACATGCCCACCGTTACCTTTTTGAACGATCCCGGCCCCGACGGCAAACCGAAGAGCATTGAGGTTGCAGCGGGCACCAGCATTCTCGAAGCGGCCAAGCGCGCGCATGCTCAAGTGGGCTACGCGTGCGGCGGCGTCTGTGCGTGCTCGACGTGTCACGTCTACGTTCGCTCGGGCCAAGCGACGCTCAGCCCGCAGAAAGACAAAGAAGAAGACATCCTCGACAAAGCGTTCGATGTCCGCGCAAACTCCCGTCTGAGCTGCCAAGCACGTCTCGCGAGTGGCTCCGTCGAAGTCGAGATCTCTCGCGAAAGCCGTCGCGCCTACGCCGACGAACATCCCGAGTCACGCACATCGGGCTAAGCAAGTCTCGACGGCGGCATCAGGGTCTACACCGCCAGTTGCTGTCGCTGGAGCAGAGACTGCATCGCCTGTGCAGCCGCAAGCTGTTCCAACACCAGCTCGATGGTGCTGCGCTCGCTCAGCTTGTCGGTCCGATGATCGTCGAGCATCAGTCGGGCAAGCTGCGGCCAACCGATCCGCGCTTGCTCGGCCAGCTCGCGAAGCTCTCGTCGCAGACGATACAGCTCTGGCTCGGGCGAGGTCGGTGCCGAAAACAGCACCTGCGCCAGCAGCCGCTCTTTTTCCTCAATCGCCCGTCGCAGCCGTCCGCGCTCAAACTCAGGCAGCTCGCTCTCTAGCTGAAGCCGCTCGCTCAGCGCGAGGATCTGCTGACGAAGCTCGCTCTTGTGCTGCTGAAGCCGCGACTGCTGAAGCTGAACCTGATCGTTGAGCAGCTTGATTCGCTTGTGCCGCTTGTCTTGCGCCACCGCGTTTCCGACGAGCAGCTCTCGCAGCGTCTGCGGTCTGTCCGGCCAGCCATCGCCCCACAGCTTCTGACCAAGCGGCTCTAGCAGCGACGAAAGCCGCGCGAGCAAGTGGACGATCTCGCTGTCAATCGCCTCGATTTCCGCCTGTCGCGCCGCTGTGTTCGCATCCCCGCGAGGCAAGATCACCGTCGCAGCACGCGGCTCTGGCGGTAGGCTCGACGACGGCAAAATCACCGTCTCTTTTTCGCGCAGCGCCGGGTCCGCACTGCTCGCCTTCGGCTGTTCCGAGCGCATCAGCTGCACCGAGCGCGTCGGCAATAGGGCCCGAATCCGCGCCAGGATTTCCACCGTTTCCGACGCAGAGGGACGCTTGAGCGGGTTCTTTTCCAGCAGCTGCGCCGCCAGCTCGTCCAGCTCTCGCGGGATCATCGAATCCCGACGACGCTCCGACAGCTTGGGCGGCACCACGTTCATGTGTCCGTGCAGGATCTCTTTGAGATCGCCCTTCCACGGCGGCTCACCGACGATGGTGTCGTGCAGCATGATCCCCAGCGCGTACAAATCCACCGACGGAGACAGCTCTCCCGATGCGGACATCATCTCCGGCGCAATAAACTCCGGCGTGCCGATGATCTCTTCTCCGACGCGAGTCAGCGGCGGCTGACCCAGCACCCGCGCCACCCCAAAGTCGAGCACCTTCACAAAGTTTTCCTGCCCCGCCACCGTCGTAACCAAGATGTTTTCGGGCTTGATGTCGCGATGGACCACGCCTCGCTGGTGGGCGTGCTCTAGGGCGCGGGCGACTTGCAGGCTGATGTCGACGGCTTGCAGCGGATGCAGGCTCCGCGTCGGACTGCCAATCACAAGCTGATACAGCAGCGTGCCCTCGACGTATTCCATGACCAGGTACGGCTCGCCTTTGTCCGTCTGACCGTAGTCATAGATGCTGACGATGTTGGGATGGTCGACGCTGCTCGCCACCCGCGCTTCGCGAAAAAAGCGGGCCAGCGCACGTTCGTTGCTGACGAACTCTCGACGGAGCAGCTTGACCGCAAACGGTCGCTTGAGGACGTTGTGGTTGGCCAAATAGACCACGCCCATTCCGCCTTTGCCGAGCCGTCGCTCTAGGACGAAGCGCCCGGCGATCACACGACCAATCCACGGATCTTCACTGGTTCGCGGCGCTTGCACCACCAGCCGAGTGCCATCCTTTGGGCAAAACAGCTTGTCGTCGCCTACGTAGACGCTTCGACAAGAAGGACACTCGCGCCGCTTAGCCATCGTGTGGAGCCCCTACACAGCTTCTTTGCGGGGGATAGCGCATCGTAGCACGAAGCCACACGCTAAAACGGCAGATTTCTTCCGAGTGAACAGCGACGGTGTCAGACCCGGCGGCTATAACCGAACCTGTAACCAATCGAAAGACAAGGAGCGGCCATGGACTCGAAGCACATCAACTCGTCGTCGCTGAATCACCAACTTGCTTCTGTGCTGACGCGGCTTGCGAAGCTGTTTCGTCGGGTTGGTCAAGGGGTCGCAAACTATGTGCTGATGTCGGGGCAGCTGCCCTCTCCGGTGCGAGCGCCCGAGGTGGCGGCGTTTGCCGCACTCGCCACAGCGCGAGCCAAGCATCGTACGTCCGGCGGAGCACCGACGGCGGCACTGATCGTCTCAGCATCGCTGTCGATGTAGTGTCTCGCAGCGACGGAAAATGACGCTTAGGCCGCTGCGCGATGAGCAGGACAAGCGCAGACCGTCGCCGCAGCCTGCTGACGCTTCTGACGCCACAGCAAAAGCTGCGTCCCGACGAGCAGCAGCAAGCTCACTCGCCGCGCGGACTCGACGTCCTTGGACAGCCCGAACAGCCCGACACCCAGCGCCAGCGCAAACAGCGTGCCCGCCAGCGTTCGCCACTGACCGCGCCGAGTCAGCATCGTCGCAACCACCGCCATCGACAACAGCCACAGCGGCGCTTCCAGCCACTCTCCTTGGCTCCACAGCGACGCAGCAGCCGGCAAGACCAGCATCAGCAGCGCCGATGCCATGCAGTGAACGAAGCACAGCGCGGGCAGCGCGGGCAGCAGCCGTCCCATCCAGTCGAGCTTCGGAGCCTGCTCGATCTCGTGAAACCGAAGGTGCGTATCGGCCTGATTCATGGCGAGCTGTGACATACGCGTCACCCCGTCTTTTTGCAAGATACTTGCAGATATGTCACGGCGTTGGCCCTGCGGCAGACGCTCGTCCAGTCCTCGGTTCGTGTAGCGGTTGACGGATCAAGCGGGCTCGGGCATTGCTCGGGAGCGGACCGCGCGTCCAACAAGGCCAGAGCATGGAATCATTCCCGTCGAGTTTTCGTACCTATTTCGCCCGCTGGGCGCTGCTGCCAACTGGCTGGCAGCGCGATGTCCGAATCGAGGTCCGCACAGACGGAACCTTCGGATCGATCTTGCCCAGCCACAGCGTCGAACCCACAGATGCTGTCGTCGAGCGCATCGGAACCGTGCTTCCAGGCATGGTCAACCTTCACTCGCATGCGTTTCAGCGAGCGATGGCCGGACTGACCGAGCAAGGCGGACCCAGCTCCGACAGCTTTTGGACGTGGCGCGAGGTGATGTATCGCTTCTTGGCAGAGCTAACCCCCGACGATATTGAAGCCATTGCCGCACAGCTTTACGTCGAGCTACTCAAAGGCGGATTCACTGGTGTCGTCGAGTTTCACTATCTACATCGCGATCCAAGCGGTGCGCTGTATCGAAATCCCGCCGAGCTGGGACAGTGCATCATGGCCGCCGCCGAGCAGAGCGGGATCGGTCTGACGCTTCTTGCCAGTTTGTATCAACAAGGAGGCTTTGCGGCCACGCCCCTTCAGCCTCGTCAGCAGCGCTTCTATCTATCCGACGATGAGTTTGCGCGCGTGCTCACCAAGCTGCATCACCGCTGCCCGCCCGGCATGAAAGTAGGCATTGCGCCGCACTCGCTGCGCGCGGTGACGCCCGATGCGCTGCGACGAGCCATTGAGCTTCAGACCCAGCTTGCGCCGCGTGCGCCGATTCATCTTCACATCGCCGAGCAGCCCGCTGAGGTCAGCGACTGTCTTTCGTGGTCGCAGCGCCGTCCGATTGCTTGGCTCTTGGATGAGTGTTCCGTCGATGAGCGCTTCTGTCTGATTCACGCAACCCATGGACAACCCGACGAGCTTGTTCGCGTTGCGCACAGCGGGGCAACCATTGGACTGTGTCCAAGCACCGAAGCCAACTTGGGGGACGGAATCTTCGCCGCGACGGACTATCAAGCAGCGGGCGGACGCTTTGGCATTGGCACCGATAGTCACGTCGGAACCAGCGCGCTCGATGAGCTACGACTGCTCGAATACAGTCAGCGGCTCCGTCACGGACGACGCAATGTCCTGGCTCCGGGGCAAGGCGCATCCACTGCAACCGCTCTGTGGCAGCAGGCCGCGCAAGGTGGCGCCCAAGCCTCCGCACAACCAACCGGAGTCCTGGCCGAAGGTGCGCGCGCTGACCTGGTGGTTCTTGATGAAGGCTGTCCGTCGCTGTATGGACGAAGCGGTGCGACGCTGCTCGATAGCGCGGTGTTCGGTCCTGGCTCGCAAGTGATCTCCGATGTGATGCGAGAGGGACGCTGGGTGGTGCGCGACCGTCGCCACTTCGCCGAAGCCGACATCTTTGCGCGCTTTGCTCGAGTCATCAGTCGGCTCACGCACTAAGCAAAAAGGATTCAGCAAGCGAACCGCAGGTGCTAGGGTGCTGAGTCCTTCTGGTAGAAGATGAAGCGGCCATTTCGCACATTCATCGGCATCGACTTGGGCGGCGGCAAAGGCAAGACCACAGCGGTGGTTCGGCTCAGCCTGACCGGATCCAAGGACAAGCCGCTTGTCGTCGTCGATACCGGCGGTGACAAGCCGTTCTTCGATGACAGGCTGCTGGCCACGATTGAAGCGCACCGTCAGGACGCGGTGGTCGCGATTGATGCGCCGCTGACGCTACCGGCGTGTGTGCGCTGTACGCTGCCCAGCTGTCCTCAGCTTTCGGCGTGCGAGGTTGAAACGGTGCGCTGGTTCCGCGAGCGCTCGGGAGAGACCAGCGGCAAGCCGCGCTACACGCCCTACACCCAGCGAGCCACCGAAGTGGTCCTGCAAAACCAAGGGATCTTGCCTCGGGAAACGCTGGGACAAGGCATGGGGCCGCTCACCGCACGGGCTGCGTATCTGCGACACGCCCTGCGTGGATCGTTTCAGCTTCATCACAACCTGCTTGAGGTCTATCCCAAAGCGACGCTGGCGCTGCTGTTTCCCGATCCGACGCCGCCTGTGCAGCCCTCGGCGATTCGCTATCGAGACGCAAACGGTCGAGAAGTCACGCTCACCGGCAAGCTGATCCAGCCCGGCTCAGAAGTGGCACGCACCTACAAGCGAGGTCACGGCCCAGCGGTTCGCGAAAAAGTGCTGGCCGCGCTTCCCGAGCTGTCGTTTGGTCCCGGTCAGCTCCGTGAGTTTGTGGTGACAAACGACCACATCTTCGATGCGCTCATCTGTGCCTACACCGCGTACTTGTGGGCGCGCGATGGCTGGCAGCTTCCAGCCGATCCGGTGTTCCAAGAAGACGGCTTCATCTGGGCACCACCCCGCCGAAACGCAGTGATGTAGCGGCCATCCGCTTACCCAACCAGCGCTGCCTTGCCGGCGCGTCATCTGGCTCGCATAAACAAAGAGCGGGACCATTGAGTGGTCTATATCGGACTCGTCCATATACTGACCCGCCATCAACTTGAATCTTGTAGGAGTACCGTATTCATGCAGACGTGGAATCGACTGTTTTTCCTGGGAGCCGCTTCGGTTCTGGCAGCCATTGTGAGCTGTAACCAAGACTCCACAAACGCCGCCGATCAGGGAACTGGATCGGGCGCGGATCTCGCTGGAAACGTCAGCACGGACGGAGGCACCGAAGGCGATCTAAGCGGCAGCACGGATCTCGCACAGACTCCGAATCTGACGTCCGCAAGCCCCGCCCAGGGACCGACCACCGGTGGCACGGACATCACGCTCGTCGGCACCGGCTTTCAGACCGGCGCAAGCGTCACCATTGATGGTCAAGCCGCGACGGTCAAGTCGGTCTCGGCCACGCAGATTGTCGTCAGCCTTCCGCCGCGTCCCGGTGTGAAGGGACTCGTCACCGTCACGGTGGTAAACCCGAGCGGGCGCGCCGCCATGAGCGGCAGCATCTTTGGCTATTACTACGGCACCATCACCTTCGATCCGGCCAGCAAGATCACCGTCGGAGGCTCGCCGCATCACGTCGCCGTCACCGAGCTAGAAAACAACAACAAGCCCGACATCGTGGCGACGGACAACAGCACCGTTGGTCAGATCTTCACGGTGTCTGGAAATGGCGATGGATCCTTCAATCCCGTCGCGAAGTATGCCGCTGGAGCAAATGCGTACGGACTGAAAGTGCTCGATCTAAACGCCGATGGCTTCACCGATGTGCTCGTCGCCAACTTCTCGAACACGTCGGGCATCAGCGTGCTTCCGAACAGCAAGACCGGAACGTTCCCAACGCGCACGCCGATCATGAGCGGAGATCTTCCCATCAGCCTGGATGTCAAAGACATCAACAACGATGGAATCCTCGACTTGATCGTCGCCAACAGCGGCAGCGCCAGCAACAACCTGACGCTCATCACCGGCAAAGCGGGCGGAACCTACAACACGCCGATTCCGCTCACCGCTGGCAACATCCCGCGCTTTGTCCAGTTTGCCGACGTCAACAAAGACGGAAAGAGCGACATCATCGTCGCCAACGAGTTTTCCGCCAACGTCAGCGTCCTCATCAACGACGGTGCGGGCAACTTTGCGGTGAAGAAAGACTACCAAGCGGGCAGCGGTCCCTACATGGTCCAGGCTGCTGACTTCACTGGCGACGGAAACGTCGACTTGCTGGTCTGTCTGAACAAAGACTCCACCGTCGCGCTGCTCACCAACAACGGCGACGGCACGTTCGCGGCGCCCAAGACTGCATCGCTTGGTACAGCCATGTCTTCGTCGCCAACCAGCATCGCGCTCGGAGACATCAACGGCGACGGACGTCCCGACGTTGTATCGGCCATCTACGCCGACCAAAAGATCGGGCTCACGCTCAACAACGAAGGCGCGCTCGGTCAGACGACGATGATCACCGCTTCTGGCTTCCCACGCGGCGTCGTCGCAGCAGACGTAAACGGCGACGGAAAAATCGACATTGTCAGCGCCAACTCTGGCGACGGAACGCTCTCGGTGTTCCTCAACAAGTCGCAGTAGCCAGCGCCCTGCCCGTCCAGCCTGCGCGCCTAACAGCCGCGCAGCGCCAGCGCCAGCAGACCCAGCACGACCGGCGTCGCAAACAGCAGCCCTTGCCGCACCCGCTGTCCGAGCGGCTCAGACATCACATCTTCCAGCACCGCTCGATAGAGCTGTCTCGTCTCTCGCAGCAGCGCTTGTGCCGCTTCCGGTCCGCGATCGATGCGGCTCTGCACCAGGCTCTGAGGCCGACCGCGAACCATCGCACGCAGACACAGCAGAAGAAGCTCATCGCGAAAAAACGGCTCAGGAATCGCATCCCGACGCGCGCGATAGTACTGATCCGACCCGAGAGAGGAAAGCGTCAGCTCTCGTCGCTCACCTTCCTGTAGCAGGTTCACGAGCGAGCCCAGCCGATCCACTTCTTCGTGCTTGCCGGTCAGGATGAAATAAAACAGCGCGCCCATCGCGTACACGTCGTGCGCTTCCCCAAGCCGACGGACAACCTCGAACTTGCTGCTCGCCGGAAGCGGTGGCGGCTCGCCCCGAAAGTGAGCCACGGTGCCGCTAGGAGTCTGCTCGACGCGCAGGATTTCCAAGTCGTGATCATGACGGGTATCGCCCACGTCGGTCAGCAGGTCTCCGGGCAGAAGCGACAGATACGACGACACAACGCCCGGCGGAACCACAAACGAGGAATCACCCAGAAACTGAATCGGCTCTGACACGCGCTCTTTGCGTCGTCGCGCTTCCGGCGAGGTATACGGCAGCTTGAACGCCGCCGCGACCACGTCTTGCTCTTCGTACCAGCTGCGCGACAGCTCGTCTTTGTCGGCCAGACCGAAGTCGATGACCTTGACCGAAAAGCGCGGAAACGCCGCCACTTGCAAAAGCTGCTCGCGGAGCGTCACCGACGACTCACCTCGCCAGTCGTTCACGCCGTCGGTGTCACTGCGCGCCACGACCATCACGTTATCGGGCGCCAAGTCCTTGTGAATGATGCGCTTTTCCCCATGCAGCCACGCGAGCGAGTCCGCAAGCTGCACCATCAGATGCAGCTTTTCCGCCAGCGCCGCTTTTTGCGCCAGCCGCGCATCCAGCTTGTCCGTCGGGACTCGCAGCGAACTCGGCGAAACTGAATCCAGAGGCCGAGGCGACAGCATCCGATCCATTGCCTGACGGGACAGCTGCGGCAGGTCGGTCAGACCATGCTCGACCAGCTCCATCACCACCACTTCACGATCGACGAAGCTGAGCAGGCTGCCACGCTGCGACTTCGGACCTTGGCAGCACGTCTTCGCCGGTGGACGCAGCAGCTCGACGCCACGCTGCTCGACGTCTTCGGCGGATAGCTCATACCCGCAGCGCGAACACGACAGCAGCGGATAGTCATGCCCCAGTCGCTCAACGCGCTGCAGAAGCTGACCGCAGCCTCGTGGACAGAGCGGATGATAGACGACCCCGCAGCCACACATCGCCAGCGGAGGCACCCGCACGATGTCGAGCGTCCGAATCACGTTCACCGAGCGAACCGTCGTCAGCTCTTTGAGAAGATCGATCTCTTGCTTGAACAGTCGCTCGTCGGCCAGCGTCGCGTGATCATGCAGAATCTTGATCGCGACTGGACGAACATTGCGACGAGCGCTGCGCTGCCAAGCCTTGTAGACCTTGGCGAACTTGCCACTGCCAATCAGCACTGGAACGCTCGTCCCGTCGGACTGCGTCTGCGCCAAGATGTCGTAGCTGACGTTGGCTTGAATCGACAGCGACTGCGTCAGTCGCGCGCTGATGGGAGCCGCCGACATCGCTAACGAGCCTTGCGCGTCGAGATCGCGAGCCGCGACAGCCCGGCGGTCTTGGCCAGCTCCATCACCGACACCACGCGACCGTGCGCGGTGGTCTCGTCGGCGTGAACGATGATCTGCGTCGCCGGATCGCGACCCTTGGCATCCGCAAACAGACGGGCCAGCTCGGTTCCATCGACGACTTTGCCATCGACCATCATCTTTCCGTCTGAGCCAATCGCCACCGTCACGTCTTTGCTCCCCGGACTCACTTCTTTGGTCGCGCCTTTGGGCAGGTTCACCCGCAGACCCGAGCGCGCTCCCGCATCCGCAATCACCGACGAGGTCACCATGAAGATGATCAGCAGCACCAGGAAGATATCGGTGAGCGGCGTGATGTTGATCTCTGCGAAGATGCCATCTTCGTCGAGATCGCTCTCGCTGCCGGGAACCTTACCGATGGCCATGTTAGGCCGCCTCCTCGTTGGCTTCCACCGTCCCTTTGGCTTTTCCGTCCGTTTTCCCGTCCGCTTTTCCGTCGGTCGCTTTTCCGTCGGTTGCCTTGCGACTTGGCTCCGGGGACTTGCTGTGTGCGTCGATCAAGTCTTCCAGAAACTCTTCAATCGTCAGCCGTAGCTCGATGTTCGTTCGCGCCAGACGAGACTGAAAGTAGTTGAACACCAGCAGCGCCACCACGGCGATGCCAATACCAACCGCCGTCGCAATCAGCGCTTCCGCGATGTACGGACCGACGACTTGAATGCCCGCTTGGTTGCTTTCGCCGATCTTACGAAATGCGCCCATGATGCCGACGACGGTGCCAAACAGACCGAGAAACGGCGTCGTCGCACCAATCGTTCCCATCACCCACAGCGGACCACGTAGCGACAGGACCATGCGCTGACGTTCTCGCTCGACGGCGGCACGCAGCGCGTCTTCGGAACCTCGTCCCAGTCGCTCAAAGCCAGCCAGCATCACGTCGGCAAGCGGTGACTTGCTGCGCTGACACGCGGTACGCGCATCGGGAATGGCTCCTCGATACAGGGCGCGACGGACTTGCTCGGACAGCTTGCGCGACGCATCTGCCAGGTTCCACAGCGTCAGCGTGCGCTCGATCGCCACCGTCACGGCAGCCAGCGAACACAGGATCATCGAACCGAGCGTCAGCAGCGTGATCCGATCCGCGCCCTTCATCCAGTCACGCAGCGAGTCAAACGAACCTGGCTTGGTGGCCGCACCCGAGGCTGCTTGCGAAAGTAGAGCGACACCCGAAGCCCAGTCGAAGTCAGAAAGGAAGGTATGCATCAAGCTCACGAGGCACCGAATTTGCGCCTAAGTTCGCAATTTTAGCCATAGATGACCCGATCCGTCACGGGATTCGCGATATAAACCTCTCCATGTCGGTTGCGCTGTCGTTCGAGCTTGCGGGGCGTCTGGCCCGTCTGACCATGTGTCGTCCCGAAGCCAAAAATGCGCTTCGTCCTGCGGAGTGGCAAGCGCTCGCCAGTCACCTCCACGAAGTGAAGCAGCGTCCAGACGTTCGGGCGGTGCTGATCTGCGGATCGGACGGTGCATTTTCGTCGGGAGGCGATCTGAAGTCGATGCCAGAAAGGCTGGCGCTGCCGATCTCTGTGCGACGAGAACAGCTGCTGCGAGACAGCCAAGTCATTCGGACGATCTACGAGCTGGATCTGCCGGTGGTGGCGTCGATTCCTGGCGTCTGCATGGGCGCCGGGCTGTCGCTCGCACTGGCCTGTGATCTGCGCATCTGCGTCGATTCTGCGACGTTTGGAGCGGTGTTTCATCGCGTCGGACTGTCGGCAGACTTTGGGCTCTCATGGCTGTTGCCTCAGACGGTGGGTGCGACCAAGGCCATGCACATGCTGATGACGGCGGCGGTGCTGACCGCGCAAGAAGCCAAGTCCGCCGGGCTGGTTCATGAGGTCGTTTCCGATTCAGATCTGGAGGCAGCGACGCTCAAGCTGTGCGAAAAGCTGACACAGGGGCCCAAGATCGCGCAAGCCGTCACCAAGCAAGCGCTTCATCGCAGCGCAACCGTCGATTTGGCGACGATGCTGGAATGGGAAGCGCACAGTCAGAGCCTGCTCAGCAAGACCGCCGACACCGCTGAAGGCGTCCATGCCTTTATCGAAAAGCGCAGAGCCATCTTTCGCGGCGAATAACCGATAGCCAGCGCTACAAATCAGAACAGCAGAGAGACGGCTCGCTACGATGTGCGCAGAAAGTGGGAAACCCGGCTCTTGGCCCACTCGTAGATCTTGGCGGCGGGCTCGGCTCGGCTTGGATCGCCCTGTTTGCCGATCGTCACCAGCGTGTCTTTGATCGGCATGGCAATCAGCGCTTCCGCGAACTGACGAATCGGCGCTGGGACTTCGTGGTCTTTGCCAAGCTGCACCAGATGATCCATGTAGCTGCGTCCGTAGCTGTCGTCGGCTCGGTGCCACAACAGCGCGTTCACCGCCATGCCCGCTGCTCGGCGTGCGTAGACCACTCCTTCGCGCTGCGACTTTTGTGAAAACGCTCGTCGAGACTGAAACAGCTCATACGCTCCAGCACGCAGCCATTCTTCGGAAGTTAAGCGATAGAGCCAGTGCGTTGGATCTTTTTCAGGCATGGAGTTTGCGCAAGCTTGCGTAGTAGAAGTTGGTCCGAGCGGCTCTGCAATATCAGCGATTGGTGCGGACAAGGTGCCAAATTTCGGGGCCGTGCTAACGTACGTTCGATTCCAGTCACGGAAAGACGCTTCATGCTCCCGGAAAAGAAACTGTTCATGCTCGATCTGCTCAAGGATGCGTGGGTGCAGGTCTTCCTTGATCCGCGCCGAGACGGTGTGGACCTGCCACGACACTTGCGGACCGAGCCTCAGCTGGTGTTGCAGTACGGCTACAACATGCCGCTGCCGATTGCTGACTTGGTGATTGACGACGATGGCATCAAAGCGACGCTGTCTTTTCAGCGGACGCCGCATGCGACGGTGATTCCCTGGTCGGCAGTGTATGCAATGCACGATGGTGATCAGCGCGGCATGGTCTGGGAAGCAGACGTACCCAAAGACCTGGATGCGGCCCCTGCCCCACCGCCCGAGCCACCGCCTCCACCAGCCAAGCCTGGTAAAAAGCCGCGTCCGAGCCACCTCAAGCTCGTTCCCTAGTCGATCGACCCAGCCAAGAAAGGATCGAAAGCACCATGTACCCGTGCGCACGCCTCTTTGCGTTCGCCTTGTGCTCGGTGACCGTGCTGTCACCCGCAATCTCCGTCGCCCAGCAGAGTGTTCGCCCGGCGACCAATCCATCGACCTCTGATCCAGCGGCTCGGTCGCTGACCATCGACGACGCGCTCAAGCTCGGCGAGTCGCAAAACCGAGATCTTGCAGCCGCACGCGCCCGACTCAAGGGCTCGCACGCGGATGTCGAGCGCGCAATGGCAGCGCTTCTGCCGACGCTCAACGTCCAAGGCCGTCTGATCATCAACGAGCCGGAAGTCACGGTTCCGTTCGATCAGCGCGTCCAGACCTTTTCCGGGCTGGTCCAAGGCGGAGCCGTCTCCGATGCGTCGCTGGCACTGGCCAAGGAAGGCAAGCTTCAGCAAGGCGCACTCACCCAAGCGCTGGCGGATTACTGTCGAAATGCGACGGGAGCCAACCGCGACACCGTCGACTCGCTCTGTCAGCAGCTTATCAATCCGGCGAGCCAGCTTGGCAAGACGCCACCGACGACGGCAGAGCTGGACGCGATGCTGACCTCTGCCAATCCGCAGATCGTGATTCAGCCGCGCCTACAGCTCGACGCAAACATCGTCGCCAACGTCCCGCTGCTCGTCCCGGCGGCGTATCCGGCGCTGCAAGGTGCCAAGCTCGCCTATCGCGCCCAGGAACGTCAGCTCGATGTGACGATGGCGCAGGTTCTTCAGTCGGTGGCAACCGCGTTCTTTGCCGCCGCTGGTGCCGAAGAGCTGGTCGCAGCCCGCACCAACACCATCGAGGTCGCGCAAAAGACCGTCGACAATGCCAGGGTTCGTCTACAAGCTGGCGTCGTCAACAAGGTCGAAGTCACCCGCGCGGAGCTGGCGCTCATTCAAGCCAAGCAGCGCTTGCTGGAATCGCAAGACAACCGTGCGTCGGCATATCGAATGCTCGCGACGATGATTCGCCAGCCAGCGGGAAGCTTCAAGGTCGTGCCGCCCCCCGAGCCCAGCACCGAGATGGGCGCCGAAGATCAGCTCGTGGATCAAGCGCTAAAGAGCCGCCCGGAGCTGCTGAGCCTGGATCTATCCAGTCGAGCCGCGTCGTCGCAGGTTACGTCGTCGTGGCTGCGCTATTCGCCGAACATCTCGCTGTTTGGCAACATCCGTCTGACCAACGCCACCGGCTTTGCGGGTCGCAGCGACAGCTACTCCTTCGGAGCGCAGCTCGACTGGCAGGTCTTCGACGGCTTTGCCCGCGATGCGCAGCGTCACCAGTTTGAAGCCCAGCGTCGCGATGTCGAGCTACGGCTTGAGCAGCTTCGCGACAGCATCAGCGACGAAGTCATCAACGCGCGTCGCAACGTCATCACCAAGCGTCAGGGTCTTGTCACCGCGCAGCGTGCGCTTCAGATGGCCCAAGAGACGCTGAACCTGGTTCGGCTCCAGTACGAAGCAGGAACCGCGACGCAGCTGGATCTGCTGACCTCGCAGGATCAGATGGACCTGGCTGCCGTCGGTCTGGCGCAAGCGCGCTTTGACCTATCGCTGTCGCTGATTCAGCTCCGTCGCTTGATTGGCTCGCCGCTGGTTGGCTAAGCACTTGATGGCGTCTTCGCGCGCCATCGAGCGTTATCAAGCGAAAAACCCACCAAGATGAAGCTCATCTGGTGGGTTTTCGTCTTTTTGCCCTGGTTTTGCTGAAATCAGCGACGTTTGGGCCTACATCGGCGGTCTGCTGGTGGAAAGACGCGCCGTGTCCGCGTTAGAAGTTCTTATAGAACTTGCCCTTCGGAGCCGCGTCGCTGCTGACCTCGCCCTGTGCGCCGACCTTCTTGCCGCCTGCTTCCGCCGAGACATCGCCTTCGGCTTGGGCATGAACGCCATTTTTGTCGACGCTGGCGTGTGCTCCGACATCTTGGTTGAGCGTCACCGGCCCGATCTTTTCCTTCGCCGTCGCATGGATGTCGCCGTACGCACGCGGTCCGCCCGGTCCCACCGACGCTCCAGCCCCGGCATCGGCCTTCCAGTCGACTGGCCCGGTCTTGCCTTCGGCGTGCACTTTGCCATCGACCGACGCGCTGGTGCCCTTTTCGTCGGCGTGAACCTTGGCTCCCGCTTCCGTCGTCACCGTCGTGTTCCCGATCTTCTGTTCGGTCTTCGCTCCGACGCCCGCATCCGCTGAGCCATGCACGCCCGTCTTGTCCGCCGTCACGCCCGCTTTCGCATCGCCTGACACCGTCGTGTTTCCGACCTTGGCATCCGCATGTCCGCTCACTTCGGCGTGTGCCTTCGCGCCTTCCGGTCCCACCGACGCTCCGGCCCCGGCATCGGCACTCAGGTTCACCGGCCCGGCTTTTCCTTCCGCATGCGCTTTCGCTTCGACTGACGCAGACGCTCCCTTTTCGTCGACATGCGCTTTGGCGCCAGCTTCCGCCGTCACCGTCGTGTTCCCGATCTTCTGTTCGGTCTTCGCTGCGACGCTTGCGTCCGCCGAGCCATGCACGCCCGTCTTGTCCGCCGTCACTTCGGCCTTGGCATCACCCGTCACCGACGTGTTGCCAATCTTGGCGTCGGCATGCGCTTCCGCTTTGGCCGAAGCCTTGACGCCTTCTTTGCTGTCCGCCGTCACGCCCGCTTCCGCCGCTGCTTTGACGTTGGCTGGACCGACTTTGCCTTCGGCGGTCGCCTTGACGCCTGCTTCGGCACGGCTGCCTTTTTCGTCGGCGTGAACCTTCGCTCCGGCTTCCGCCTTCACGTCCATTCCGCCGATCTTGGCCTGCGTCTTGGCCGTGACGTTGGCATCGACGGAGCCCGTCGCGCCCTTTTCATCGACCCGACCCTTGGCCGCAGCATCCGCGTGAATGTCGACGGGGCCAGCCTTGACATCCGCCTTGGCCGACGCTTCACCCTGCGCATGAGCCTTGACTCCGTCTTTGGTGACGGAAACTGCAGCATCGGCCTTCGCTTCGGCTTTGACCGGACCGGCTTCCGCCTTGGCGTTGGCATTCGCAGTGGCCTTCAGACCGTCTTTGTTGACGACCGCATCCGCCGAGACATGACCGCTCACCGGCACGCCCGCGACGTTCTTTTTGAAGTCGCCTTCGACGTGCGCCTTGATGCCGTCTTTTCCAACGGTCACTTCTGGCTTGAAGTTTTCGACGCCGGCCTTGCTTGCGGCCTTGGCAATGTCCTTGGTCGCTTCGCCCACTGCCTTGTTGAGCGCTTTTTCTGCGCTCTTGGCTGCGTCCTTGGCGACGTCGGCGGCGGCCTTGGTTGCATTCTTGGCTGCGTCGGCGGCGCTCTTGGCGGCACCTTTGGCTGCGTCGGCTGCACCCTTGGCTGCGGCGCTTCCACCCTTGGCCGCTGCCGCTGCTTGCTTGGCGGCGCTGGTGGTTGCTGCTGCTGCTTTGGCTCCAGCCCCCGACGAGTGCTTCGAACGAGGCGGCGTCGGACCGGCACCATTGAGCGCGAGCCCTTCATGCACGATCTCGATCGTCTCGATCGCGATCTCGTTCTTGCTGGCATCCCAGTCGGGCGCTTCCCACTTGCAGACCCACGCGTTGGTGAAAGTCCACGTCGCGACGGCTTTGCCGCCGGGGCCCATCTGGATGATCGCTCCGTCGAAGCGGCGCAGATCGCCGGTCGTGTCGCTGATGAAGCGCTGACGCTTGCGCCACATCTCCGGCCCCGCCGAGCCCTGCTTCAGTACGATGTTCGGGTACTTGGTCCGTCCGACGAGCTTGTGCTCGGCAGCGTTCCAGCCACCTTCCGCCATCGGTACCACTTCTGCCTCAGACTTGAGGCCGGTAGCGGAGCGGAAGTGAGCGAATCGTTCGCCCTCGATCTCGACGACGAAATAGTAGACGCCATACGCTTCCCTGCGCTGACCCGTCTTGGCCATTGCACTTACTCC
>ERZ724514.44-NODE-44-length-46238-cov-7.803889_pt1 | contig 46238 bp, 29 predicted proteins | sample MGYA00376047_ERZ724514 | MGnify/ENA primary metagenome ERZ724514 (study PRJEB28724, sample SAMN07190883) | activated sludge metagenome | isolation source: activated sludge of sewage treatment plant in Hong Hong | place: Hong Kong | collected 2016-03-17 ...
CCTGCGCAAGCGATGACATCGACGGTGGAGCCGCGCGCTTTGATGCCACAAGTGGACTGTGTTTCGGGTCCGATCCGATGCCGAGCGGACTCCCAACCGGCGTAAGTTATTACAATGGCGGATCGTTTTATTACGGAACGATGCTGTCACCGGAAGTTCGATTGCGCGCACCGATCGATCACTTGATAGCATCTTGGAATGCAATCACACCGACGGGAACGTGGCTTCAGCTTCGGGTCCGCGTCAAGCTCGAAAGCGGCTGGAGCAAGTGGTACAGACTCCCGATCTGGGGCAGTGATCCCGCCACAATCAAGCGCCACAGCGTCAAGGTTGCAGCCGATGACACCGGTTATGTGAACGTCGATACGCTGGAGCTACGCAACCAAAAGACCGCGACTTCCTATCAGCTTGCGGCCACGCTGTTTAGTGCAAGTGGAACGAACTCTCCGACGGTCAGTCTGATTGCAGCGGTTGCATCCAGAGAGCTTCCGACCTATCCCGCCATGACCCCCGATCCCAGCGTGTACGGAACCAACCTGACCGTTCCGCAGCGCTCGCAAGAGCTGGCCGAGTACAAAAAACCGGAATACCAGCAGTACGGAGGCGGTGGCGAAGTCTGGTGCAGTCCTACGTCCACCAGCATGGTGATGGAATACTTTGCGCAGGTCCAAAAGGAACCGAAGTGGAATCAGTCCGTTCCCGACGCTGCGATCGCTTGTTATGACTGGGTGTACAAAGGAACCGGAAACTGGCCGTTTAACACCGCGTATGCCAGCACACTCGGACTCACCGGCTACATCACGCGCTTCTATTCCTTTGCGCATGCGGCATCGTGGATCAAAGCAGGGATTCCGCTCATCATCAGCATCGCGTTCAAAGCGGGAGAGCTTCCCGGCGCGCCGATCAGCAAGACCAACGGACACCTGATCGTCGTGCGTGGCTTTGACAAAAACGGCGACGTGATCGTAAACGACCCCGCAGCGAAGGACAATGAATCGGTGCAGCTTGTCTATCCGCGCGCGGCGCTTGAAGCGGCGTGGTCACACTCACATCGCACCGCGTACGTGATCTATCCCTCGTCGTGGTCCGCAGTTCCCAGCACCGATCATCCGGCATCCCTGCGATAAGAGTCCTATCAAATGCCTCTTATTGCTGGAAGATAGACCCGCACATAGGATCAGCCTAGACCGCTCCATATGAGGCATTTTATCTGCTTCATATGGAGACACGCTCAGCGCAGCTCGTATGCTCGCTCTATATGAGGCATTTCATCTGCTTCATATGGAGCGAAACACAGCGACGGACTTAGGAACTCCAGCCGGGCGGACAGTCGGGCGAAGACACCCAGTTGCCGTGAAATCCAGGCGGAATGTGATGCGGAAGCTCGGCCACGCAGACCGTAGACAGATCGCGCGCATCCAAGATGTAGAGCGCAGAGCGATGCGCACTGCCGTGATAGACCACGGTCAGGATCCAGCCATCAGTCTCGTCGCTGCTACCGGGACGCGGAACCATCACGGGCTCACCCGGAATGCCTGGCGCAAAGTCACGCAGCAGCGTCTGCTGGGTGTCGACATCAATGCGTGCAATCGCGGAAAACAGTCCGTGCGGCGCAAACGGAGTCGCCGAAACCGTGTACGCATAGCGATAGGGAAAGCCTTCACGACTCGGATGCACACGCGGCAGCTCGGATGAGTATCCACCGAGTGAAGACTCGGTCACTTCGCTGCCATCTTCTGCCTTCGGATCGATGCGATAGCGCGTAAGCTGAACGTGCGGAATGTCCGAGATGTGTCCGGCGAGCAGCTCTCCCGGTCGTGGTGCGTCAGGAAAGCGCTCTTGCCGACAGCCATCGACGACCACGCAGCCGTTTTCGTCTTCGTACGCATTCACAAAGTGCAGCACAAAGCACGGCGACGCTTGAAACTCTCGCACCGGACCGCCATCACGCGGAATCAGCAGGATGCGCGTCACTCCGCCTTCGATTTCCTGAACCGCACCAAGCGGAGGCTTTCCCATCAGCGTAGGAAGCATCCGCACAGAGACCGGAAAGAGAAACAGAATCTGCCAGTTTGGGGTCAGCAAAAAGTCATGTGCAAGCTGCGGAGCGGCCAGCGGAATTTCTCGCGTCACCGTCAGCGCAACACCGGATCGAATCGTGTATAGGAGGATCTTCGGATTCGGTCCCAGATACAGTCCGAAGTTATACAGATCGCCGGTCTGCGGATCGACCTTGGGATGCGCGGAAAACGGAAGCTCCGGCATCATCACGCGCTCGAGCAAAGGGCCCCGATTCTTGAGCGCACCGAAGAAGTCATAGCGTTCCAGCGTGTCGAGCGTCACCGGATCCAGCAGGTGCGGAAGTCCCCCTTCCCACAGCGCAAACAGACGACCGTGGTGATAGATGACGCTGGTGTTGGCGACGTTTTTTAGGTGCGTTCGGAAGAAGTTCCCAAAGAAGCCGCCCGATCGATTGGTGCCAAAGTTGCGATACAGGAGTCTTCCTGCGCGCTGCTCGTACACAAACTCAGTGGTGCGGACATAGCTGTTGCGGTAGCGAATGCACGGCTGTCCGTCGGGTCCGGTCGAGCCAATTGCGAATCGGACCACCATGCCATCGCCATCGATGAGGTGTCCGTACGTCTGTCCGTTGCTGGCAAACCGTCCTGGCCCATTGCGAAACAGGACACCGCGTAGATCCGCAGGAACTTGTCCCTCACTCACCGAGAGAACCGCCTGCAGCTCTTGCGTAACGGGTTGATGGGCAGCGACGTAGCTCTTTACGATCGCGTGCTCTGTGTTCATGCGATTGTCCGTCGGCTAAGGCTTGCTACGATTCGAGCCACTAGAATCCCTCTTCGTCAAGAGACAGACGCCAAGTCTGCGCAGCGGCTCAGGGTTTTGTGTGTCCCGAAGTCCCAGCAGCCGGCGTCACCGTAAGACTTGCTCACGCAGACGCAAGTGTTCTGAAAACGGGAACTGCTGTAGTCGCTCGCGGCTCGGCTGTCCATAGGAAAGCGTGCGCCGGAACGTCGCCAGTCGCGCCGCACTTTCCGCCAAGCGATCCCGCACCTGCGAGCTGCGCTCTGCCGCGTACGTGAGCGCTTCTTCTGCACGCGCCAGTCGCTCCGGTTCCTGACAGAACAAAAAGGCGTCACAGCCCGCAAGAAGGCTTTCCACCACCACACCGCTGTCATCCGCGAGCCCAAGCTGCTCCGCAGTCACCGCCTTCATGTCCAGATCATCGGACACCACCAGGCCTTGGTAGCCAAACCGGCGGCGCAAGATGTCGTGGAGCCACACCTTCGACAAGGTCGCCGGGCGCGCGTCCACCGCTGGATAGACCACATGCGCGGTCATCAGCATGCCGATCCCTGCTTCGATGGCACGCTGAAACGGAACCAGCTCGACCGCTTCGAGCGTCTGCATGTCGCGTCGCACCACCGGCAGCGTCAGGTGAGAGTCCGTCTCGGTATCGCCATGACCGGGATAGTGCTTGCCGCAGCCGCGCAGACCGGCAACCGACTCCAGGCCGCGCAGGTAGTGCAGCGCGCGATCCGCCGCTGCGCTGGGATCGGTCCCAAACGCGCGATCGCCAATGATGGGATTGTCGGGATTGGTGTGAACATCGAGCACAGGCGCAAAGCTCACGTTGAAGCCGAGCGCAGACAGCTCTAGGCCCATCGCGCGACCGACTGATTCCGCCAGCTCCGGCGGCTTGTCGGCCAGGTTCATCATCGGCGGCCACACCGTGACCTGACCGCGCAGCCGCTGCACCCGTCCGCCTTCGTGATCGATCGCTAGCACCGGCGGCAAAAGGTCTGCGCGATAGCCGCGTATCACCTGCGCCACGTCTTCGCCAATCGCGAGCGCCTCATCAGGAGCCGTAAAGTTGCGCCGAAAGAAGATCAGCCCGGCGAAGTCTCCGCGCACAAACCGCTGCGAGAGCGGCTCCGGCAGCTTGGGACCATGAAAGCCGACAATGAACAGCTCACTTGGACGGATCAAGGGAAGCTCCTTGTAGATGCAGATGATGAGACACGACCGCCAGCGTCGCGACAACCGCCGTTTCGGCACGCAGGATGCGCGGACCCAGGCTCACGACGGAAAAACCCTGCTCCGTAGCCAGCGCAACTTCGTCTTTGTGTAAGCCGCCTTCAGGACCAATCAGCATACTGACCGCGCGGGGACTGTCGGCGTTGGTGCGCGAATCCAGAACCTGCCCAAGCGGTGGCGCCGAGCCCTCAAACAGCAGGAGCTTCTGTCCTTCCGCTTGCGACAGCGCATCGGCCAACGACAGCGGCACCGACACCGTCGGCACATCGGGACGACGACACTGCTGCGCTGCGTGACGAGCGATCTCCAGCCAGCGCCGACGCTTGGCATCCGCTTTGTCGTCGGACACTTGCACCACGCTGTACTGACACTTCACCGGCACGATGTGATGCACGCCCAGCTCGGTCGCTTTTTGGATCACAAAGTCCTGCTTGTCGCCTTTGAGCAGCCCGCACAGGAGCCACAGCTGCACCGGATCACACGATGCGCGTACGACGGGCGAAGCCGACAGCGTGATGACGTGCTCTGCGACTTCCGTGACGAGCGCGTCCGCTTGACTTCCTTGTCCGTCGAGCAGCGTCACCTGCGCACCGGGCCGTAGCCGCAGCACATGCACCAAATAGTGATGCTCGGCCCCGTCGAGAACCACGAGCGGACCTAGCTTTTCTTGGGGAACAAACAGCCGAGCCCGCGTTGCCATCGCTGATTGGAAAGGGAAAGGAAGGAAAGGTTCTAGCGGTCGGAAGCCATGCGCCAGCTTGCGCCGTACCACGAGGCCCGCGCACCGACGGGCTCTAGCGGAATGAACACGCCCCACAGCAAGCGCAGTGTGCGCCGAATGCCGTCTCGCGAGTAGCCCACAAAGCCCGACAGGATGCTCCACTCCAAATCGCCCGCGCGCGGACGTCCGACGTGGAACAGCGGCCAGAACTCGAAGCGATATGCGCCCGCTCGCTCGCCGATGCCCTTGTAGTAGTAGCTGTTGAGCACCAGCGTGTAGTGACCTTTGGCGTTGCTCCAGTGCGCGCCGATTGGGAAGAACACCGTCGTCGTCTGCTTCGGACGCTTGAAGTGCCAGATCAGCGGGAACACCACGCGATCACGGCTGCCGTCTTCATAGTCGCGCGCCCAGGTGAGCAGCGGCGGAATGAACAGCGAGCGCGTGTTGTGCTCGTCCCGAGAGTAGGCATAGAAAGGCAGCAGCGCCGTAAACAGCGTCGCCGGACGACGCACATGGTAGAACAGCGGGAACAGCACCGTCGTCGAGCGATCTTTGCCTCCGAAGTGCCACAAAAGCGGGAACACCACCGCGTTGTGATAGCCGTCGGCGCGACGCTTGACGTAGGTCAAAATCGGCGGAAACACCCAGCTCGTCGTCTTGTTTGCGTAGTCGGCGTAGCGCACAAACAGCGGAATCACCGGACCCGCCGCCGTCAGCCGATCCGAGTGCAGATGCTGAACATCCAGCAGCAGCGGGAACAGCACCGAGATCCGCCGCATCAGCGTTCGCTCATGCCAAAACAGCGGCGTCACCATCGTCAAGCTGCGCGCCGGAGAGCTGGTTCGCAGCCACAGCGGCAGCACAAAGCTCGTCTCCGTCTTCGCCTTGTCGTCGCGGCTGTAATAGAACAGCGGGAACAGCGCCGCGCTCGTCACCGGATCTTGACGACGCACGTACAGCGGTCCGATCCAGAAGCGATAACCAACCGGGTTCTTGTTCACACCAAACAGCGGCGTAACCAGCCAGTTTTCCGGGGCATTTCCCGCGCGGTGCGAAAAGTACACAAGCGGCAGCGCCATGAAGCGATACGAGCCGTCTCCATCGTTCGCTCCGTAGAACAGCGGCAAAAATCCGCCGTAGGTTCCCTGGCCTTTGCGTCCAAAGAACAGCGGTCCGAGCACCGTCAGCGAACGACTGCGCGCCGCATCATGCGAGTGATAAAAGAACGGCAGGACGTACAGCGCATGCGCGGTGTCTCGTCGGGTGTAAAACCACAGCGGGAAGACGCCGAAGTCGTCGCGATCCTTGCGCAGATCCGCATAGAACAGCAGCGCCGCCGCGCGCGTCGCCTTTTCGTCTTTGTAGAAGAAGCCAAGCGGAGTCGTCGCCCAGGTCGTATCGCGGCTCTTGCCAAATGCAAACAGCGGCAGAAGTCCGGCCTGCGTCGATTCGGTCTTGTGGTTCTTCGAATAGAAGAACGGCAGAAGCACCGTCGTGGATCGCTCTTCGCCGCGAACGTGGAAAAACAGCGGCAGCACCACATGCGCCGTCGTCTTGGGCGTCTTGACGCCGTAGTACAGCAGCGCCACCTCGCGGAACCGCGTGTCTTCGTCCCGCACATCCATAAACAGCGGGAACAGCACCGACGCCCGACGCTTCGGACCACAGTAGGTAAAGAACAGCGGCAGCAGCGCCCGCGTCACCGTCTGTTCGCGAGTGCCCAGACCCGAAGCATGCTCCACGTACGGACCCAGCCAGAACGTGCGCGTCTCGGGCGTCGACTTGTACGCAAACAGCGGCGCAATCGCGAACGTCGACTTCGGCGATCGCGACATATAAAAGAGCGGAACCAGTCCGGTGGTCGAGACCTGACCTTCCGGCGTCTTCTGCGTGGTGTGGAACAGCGGTCCGATCACCAGCGCCGACTTGTTCGGATTGCGAACCTGCCAGATCAGCGGAAACAGCACGGTGTAGCTGCTATCCGGTGAGCGCTTCCAAAACAGCAGCGGTGCCAAGCCCGCTGTCACTTCTGCGCGCTTGTCTCCCAGGTATTCCGGGCACTTCCGATGGTAGTAGAACGGTCCCAGCTGGAGCGTTTCCTGATACGGACGACGGCTGTGGAAAAAGAGCGGGAACAGCGCCTGCATGCTGCTGCCGCCCTGACGGTGGAACCACAACAGCGGAAACAGACCCGCGGTGTAGCCAGCGTCTTCGCCTCGGGTCTTCACCCGCGCAAACACCGGACCGATCGAGACATGGAAGCTGCCGTTTTGCTTGTCCGCCGAATAGATGAACAGCGGCGGCAAAAGCGCAACGTGCGGATGTTGACCGCGCGCGACGGAGATGAGCGGAAGAAGTCCTCCGCCCGAGCCCGTGGGAGACGACCATCCGTAGATCGGACCGAGGAAGCCGAACTTTCGCTGCGGCGACGTATGAAGCGCAGCCAAAAGCGGAACCACAACCCGCGTATCACTCTGTGAGCGACGGCTGAAGAAGTGCAGATAGAGCGGAGCCATGCCCTCGCTGCCACCTTCTTCGTCACGCGTGTAGAAAAACGGTCCCGCGTAGCCCCACGAAGCGCCGGTCGTCTTGTTGCGATACCACATCGCCAGCGGCGGCAGCACCGTCGTAAAGCGGCGCAGCGGATCTTCGCGATGGAACGAAGGTGGCGTCAGCACAACCGTCGTCGTCGATTCGGATTCAGGATCTTTGTACGAACCACCGAGCGGCGTGACGATAAGGCGGCTCTTGTCCGCACCACGATGATAGAGATAAAGCGGCAGCAGCGTCGAGGTCCGCGTACCGCTTTGGTAGTTTTCCCCGTCGTAAAATAGCGGCAGAACCAGCGTGTGGCGCTTTTCCGCCGTCTTCGAGTGGAACACCAGCGGCAGGAAGCCTCCGACGGTGCGTTCCGGCGTCTTGCGATAAAAACCCAGCGCCAAAAAGAACGCCTGCGTCAGATCGGGCTGCTTGCGCACAAACAGCAGCAACGGCAAAAAGCCCGTGTCCGAGCGCTGCTCTTCGATGTTGCGGTGATAAAAGAAGAGAAGCGGCGGCAGAACCACCGTCGTCTGATCGGTCTTCTTCGTCACCCACAGGAGCGGCAAAAGACCAACAGCGCGGCCTTTTTCTCCGTTTGTTCCGTAGCTGTGATGAAAAAACAGCGGCCAGATGCGATGCGCGCGCAGCTCCGGGTCGCGATGATACTGGTACGTCGGAAACACCCAGACATCGCGCGACTGCTCTTTGAAGTTCTGGTGATCGGCGAACAGCGGAAACAGAACCCGCGTCTTCTTCGTCGGATGCCAGAAGTGATAATAGAACGGCAGAACCATCCGGTAGCCGATCGGCCCCAGACGGTGAAAGTACAGGATGGCTGAAAGCGGACGCTGGATGCTTTGACAGGTCTGCTTGACGCAGATCGTCTTGTCGGGGCACTGACCGTCGCTGTCACACTCAGGCTTGGGTTTGCTGGCCAGCTCGCGCTTCTTCTGCTTTTCCTCTTCGGATTCCTCTTCATCGTCTTCGATGACTTGGCCCGGAGCAGGCGTCGCAAAGCGCTGCGGCTCGTCGGACGGTTCAACGGTGGTCTTCACCTGCTGCGCTTGGGCAAACAGCGGCAGCGGCGCAAATGCTGGCGCTGTCGTCGCAGGCCCACCACTTGTCGTCGCACCGGGCGAAGACGCAGCGGACTGTCCCGCAAAGGCAGGCAGCGGCGCGAGCGATCCCTTGGCAAGCGGGACCGCACTGCGCGGCAACAGAACCACTCCCGATGGACGCGGTGCCGCAGACGCAGAGCCAGTTCCCATCCCCAGCAGCAGGGACAGAGCAAGTGCAAAGCGCGGCAACCAGCGACGGGAGATTTTTACGGCGTCATCTTCCACTCGCCGTTCTCCAGCACAAGGTTCACTTCGTCGGTCTGGACGTTTTCGCCCTTGGTTCGTCGCACCTTCAGGTTGGCCAGCTTGAACTCGCCTTGGCTCTTGAACGTGCTACCGCGAAGCTCAAACTGCACACCTTCGAGATCCTTCTGCGCCTTCTTCAGCTCGTCGGCAGACTGCATCATCTGCTGTCCGACCTGGCCTTGGTACAGAAGCGCGTAACAGTCGACCGCCTTTTGAACGTCGCCCTTCACCATCGCTGAGCGCCAGCGCTCAAACGTCTTTTCCGGCGTCGAAAACTCGGCACGCGGCGGCGGCAGCTTGAAGGCGATCGACTTGATCTTGTCGCGCGGTAGCTCCAGCTTTTGTCCGCCGGAGGTTTCCATCACGACGACGCCGTCAAAGTAATGGGTCAGCTTGCCAGCGATCTGGGTGTTGTCAGCGAGTGTGACAACCTCGTTCGCATATGCGCTCAGGGACGAAAAGCACAGTGTCCCGAAGACAAAACAGGCAGCGCGAAGAGCAGTTCCCGCCACGGTTGCGATGGCGTTCCGGCCAGAAGGCATCAGGCAAACTCCTATGGGTGAGGCCGGATGAAATACCTTGACTTTCCGCCGATGTCAAGGCTCGTGCTCGCGTGTTCCCGTCGGTGTTTGTCTATTCTTTGCACCGAGGAGCGCGCACCGGCAAAGTGAGCTTATCCGCGCAAATACGCCAGCACAGAATCCGCACTGCGTAGACCGTCAATCGCTGCGCTGACGATGCCGCCCGCGTAACCAGCGCCTTCTCCGACGGGAAAAAGTCCGGCAAGCGACGGCGACTGACGATCTTCGCCACGGACAATCCGCAGCGGGGACGACGTTCGCGTCTCGACCCCGACAAGCTGCGCCTGCGACGACAGAAAACCGGGCATCGTACGCTGAAACTTTCCGACGGCTTGACGCAGCGAATCGACGACAAACGGCGGCAAGATCGCTGACATGTCCGACGGAACCACGCCCGGTCGATAGGTAGACTTCAGCACCGACTCACTGCGTCGACCAGCCACAAAGTCGGACAGCTGCTGCGCGGGGGCTCGAAACTGTCCGCCACCTGCCACAAACGCCGACTGCTCGATCGCGCGCTGAAACAGCATGCCGGCAAGCGGATCGCCCGGAAAGCGCTCAAACGGCTTCACATCGCGATCTTCGACGGACACCACCAGCGCACTGTTGGCAAGCGGTGAGTCGCGACGCTTGAGGCTCATGCCGTTGACGCACAGACCGTCGGCTTCCGTCGCGCTCGGGACGACCCAGCCGCCGGGACACATGCAGAAGCTGTAGACGCCGCGCTCAGAGACGGTGGTGGCCACTTGATAAAACGCCGCAGGCAGCGCCGGATGAAGGGCCGCCGCGCCGTACTGGATGCGATCGATGAGCGGCTGCGGATGTTCGACGCGAGCACCGATTGCAAACGGCTTGCGCTCGACGAAGATGTCGTGACGGATCATCAGCTCATAGATGCTGCGCGCGCTGTGTCCGACGGCCAGCACCACCGCATCCGCCAAGACTTCAGTCCCCGACGCGCAGCGCACGCCGAGCAGCTTCCCTGCCGTTGAGCGCAAAAGCTCGACGACCTTTTCGCCGAAGTGATAGACCACGCCGCGCGCCGTCAGATCCGCGCGCATCGCCAGCAGGATCTTCGGCAGGAGGTTGCTGCCAATGTGCGGGCGAGACTCGACGCTGATCCGAGGATCAGCACCGTGCTCGCACAGCGTCCACAGCGTCTCACCAATCGCCGCTTTGTCCTTGCTGCGGGTGTAGAGCTTGCCGTCGCTAAATGTCCCTGCGCCACCTTCGCCGAAGCAGTAGTTCGAGTCAGGTGTAAGCGTTCCCCGCGTAAGCAGCGCCAAGTCATGTCGTCGCGGCTGCACCGGTTGACCCTGCTCGAGCAAGATGACCTCGGCCCCGGCATCACACAGGCGCTTCGCACAGAAGGTTCCCGCCGGACCGCTGCCGATCACCACCACGCGCTTCTTTTGCAGAAGCGGCACCGGCACGTCGAGTCGCTGATTGCCACCTTGCAGAAACGGAATCGCCAGTGCATCCGGTCGCGAATCGACGTGTAGGCGCGCACACGAGTCCGGCAGCGGCGATCCCGGCGGATAGACCTCGACTTGCAGACGATAACCGAGCGGAAAGCCCTTGCGCGCATCGAGCGACTTGCGCAGAAGCCGGGCCCCACTTGGCTTGGCAATGCCCGATCGTCGCGACGCTTCGATAAGCGCCAGCGCCCACAGCGCCGAGTCCGGGTCTTGGTGAACCGCTTCGCCCGCCGCCTGCGTCACCGCCGAGAGCGGAACAAAAATATCAACCTGAGTCGCCACAATCTGTCCTTACGTCTGTCCCTACAGCCCGTCTTTGCGTAGCTCTGCGACGATCTTGCGGAACAGTTCTTTGTGCGAAAAGCCACTCACTACGTCGGGAAACAGGTGGCCAATCTGACCGACTTCATCCAAGTGATCCGCCGGCACGCAGCCGAGGAACTTGCCCCACTTTGCCGACTGCACCGTCACCAAACCGTCGTTCGGACGTGGCACAAGTGGGTTTGGGCTATACAGCGCGAACACGCCTTCGGGAATCGCCAGCAGCGGGTCGAGCAGATCAATCCGCGACGAGTTTCCCCACGCTCCGCCCGCGCACTCACTTGCGGCAATCCGTCCCGCCGATCGACCAGCAACGCTGTAGTAGCGCACGCGCGCATCGTCGGGATGAAGGGCATTCCAGCGCTGCATCGCCGGGGTTGAAAGCTGCACGAGCGCGGCCTTCAGGTTCGGGCTCCCCGGAGCGTCCGTCACCCCCGACAGCGCCTTCAAGATTGCGTTGATGAGGTCGTAGGAAAAGCCGGGCACCAAGCCGCTGACCACGTCGGCGACTTCGGTTCCACGGTGGGGCGAGCTGATCGTCAAAAGCGACGCGACGCGATCGCCGTAGCCCAGGCCGCTGATGAGCGCGCGACCGTCGATGCCGCCCTGCGAGTGCCCGATGAGGTTGACCTTGCACGCGCCGTAGATCTTGAGCGTGTCATCGACCACAGCCCCGAGCGTAGCCGCGCGCACCGTCGAAGACTCATACGGCGGAACCTGCGCTTCCACCACCGTCTCGCCTCGACTGCGCAGGTCCGAGGCCACTTGGAAAAAGTAGTTCAAAGGACCGATGCGCTCAAAGCCCGCAAAGCCATGCGCCAGCACGATCGGATACGGTGCGCCCTTACAGGCCCGTAGCGCTTCTCGCTGACTACCGAGCGACCCGACCGCATCTTCTGCGGGCAGCTCGCCACAGCCAGCGCTCAGCGCGACCAGCAGCCAGCCACACAGCGTCGAGCGCACAAACGTTTGCCGACTCACCACCGTCTTTGCCCGCATGAGGTCCTCCTATCGCCTACATCTCGAAAAAGCGAGCCATTTTTCGACGATGGTTTGATAAAGTAAATGGGCTTGCAGCGAGCTGCCGGCAAGATCCTCTATGTCGCAGGATGAGCACGAGAAAGACCCGCTGATTGGCTCAGTGGTCGATCGTCGCTACAAGGTGCTAAAGCGCCTGGGCGTCGGCGGCATGGGCATCGTCTACAAGGTTGAGCACTCGCATCTGAACAAGATGTTTGCCTTGAAGGTGATGCGTCCGACGAAGGATGAAGTCGATCGCAAGCGCTTCGAGCAAGAGGCGCGGCTCGCTTCGCAGATTCGCCACCCGAACGTCATCGAGATCAGCGACTTCGGCGTGCTCCCGACGAATCAGCCCTACTTCGTGATGGAGTTTCTGCGCGGTCGCACCGTCGGCGAGGCCATCTACACCGGCTTCATGGACAGCCAGATCATCTGCGAGATTGGCGTCCAGATCGCACGCGGCCTGCAAGCCGTCCACAAGCAGAACGTCGTCCACCGCGACCTCAAGCCGGACAACATCTTTTTGATCGATCCCGAGACTTCGTCTTCCCCCGACACAAGCGGCGAAGACGACGGCGGCGAGCCAGCGTTCGTCAAGATCATGGATTTTGGCATCGCCAAGTCGGTAAATAACAACCTGACCGGCACCGGCATGACCGTCGGCACGCCCGAGTACATGTCGCCCGAGCAAGCGCGTGGCGAGCAGGTCGACTGGCGCTCGGATCAGTACTCGATGGGCTGCATCTTGTACGAAATGCTGACCCGCGAGATTCCCTTCGAGGGCAAAGGCGCCTTCGAGGTGATGTACAAGCACCTAAATGCGCCGCCGATGCCGCCGCGTCAGCGCTGTGCCCAGCGGGCGTCGTGCATCTCGGCGCAGCTTGAAGCGATTGTCCTCAAGATGCTGGCGAAGAAGCCCAAGGATCGTCACGCCAGCATGCGAGCCGTCGAAAACGCGCTGCGTGAAGAAGCCCTGCGCATCCGCTTTGAAGACGGCCAGACCGTGGTGGGTCCGACGCCGATTCCGACCGATCAGGTCACGCAGCCGAACGCCTCGCAGCGAGAAGTGACCGATACCAGCAAGACCCAGCCGATGATCAAGGCCATCTCGCCGCCCGATTCGATGAACAACCGGCCCACGCTGGTGATGAAGGCGACGTCGAACCAGGCCGAGATGCTGGATCTGGTGCGGCGCATTCAGAATCAGGTGAACTCGTCGCGCTCGGCCCCGAAGCTGGCTCCAGTCGGTCAAAGTACGTCGCTGCCCGCGCGGGCGCTCGCGTTTCTACGCACCCTCATGGGTCGGCTGCGAGCCTTGTTCAAGAAGTAGACTCCGGCCATGACCTATCACGAGCTGTGGTGGCGCGCCTTTTGGATGACCCAGGCGATTGAGGTGCCGATCTACACGCTCATCTTGACGCGGATGCCGGCTCGCCCGCTGTGGCAGCAGCCGCATGAGCCGCCGCTTGGCCTGCCGATGCGCATCGTGGTCGCGTTTTTGGCCAGCGCCATCACCCATCCGTGGGTCTGGTACGTCTTTCCGCGCTACATCGACGACTACTGGCCGATGGTGGCCGTGGCCGAGACCTTTGCAGTGGTCATCGAAGCGCTGTGGTTCCAATTTTGCGGTCTGCGGTATGCCTTGCTCGTTTCGCTGCTCGCCAATGGGGTCAGTGCAGGGCTAGGATTTCTGCGCAACTAGCGCGCCATCATCCTCCGAACAGCGACTTCCAACCTGGAGACTCCCATGACCGACTGGCTGTACCGAACCCCGTCCGCGTTCCACGGCAAGAAGCTGTTTCGCTTGGGCCTGTCGTCCAACTACGGCATCGACGAAGCGGGCGTCCGCACCGCCATCGATCGCGGCGTCAACGTCTTTCTGTGGACGATGAAGAACAAGTCCTTCCGCACGCCCATCGGAGAGATCCTCAAGAGCCGTCGCGACAGCGTTGCCATCATCGGCTACGCCACCTTGGGCTGGTTCGGCTGGGGCGTCCGAAGGAGCGCTGAGCGCCTGCTCAAAGACCTCAAGGTCGACTACCTGGACACCTACTTGCTTGGCTGGCTCGGCATCAGCTCGGCCTGGACATCGGCCACCGAAAAAGAGCTGCTGCACCTGCGCGAGAGCGGCAAGGTTCGCTCGATTGGCTGCTCCATCCACAACCGCGAGCGCGCGGGCAAGCTGGCCGCCTCCTCGCCGCTCGACCTGCTGATGATTCGCTACAACGCCGCCCACCCCGGTGCCGAGCGCGACATCTTCCCGCACCGCCGAGGAAACGATCCCACCATCTTGGCCTACACCGCCACCCGCTGGGGCAAGCTGCTCAAGCGACCGAGCGGCTGGGACGGCCCGGTCATGACCGCTGGCGACTGCTACCGCTTTCAGCTCTCCAGTCCCCACGTTGACCTCGCGCTCACCGGCCCTGCCACCCAAGCCGAGCTGATTCAGAACCTGGACGCGCTACAAAAGGGCCCGCTCAGCGAAGACGAAGCCAAGTGGATGCGCGAGTTCGGCAAAAAAGTCCACGGCTAGCCTGACCCAAAGCGCCGCCGTCCCGACAGAGCGAACGACGCAGATTGACGTAGGGACAGGCCGCGATCCTGTGTCAGAATGCGCCTGTGAGTGCTCAATCTGATGGGTCGGGGTCTGTCGAAGCGCCGCTCGTTACGCAGTCAACGGGCAAGACCCAGGTAGAAGAAACGCTGTCGGCGATGGCCGAGATCAAAGACGCGCGGCAGGCGATCCTTCGCGAGATCGACAAGCGCATCATCGGCCAGCGACATGTGATCGACCAGCTGCTCATCGCGCTGTTTGCCAAAGGTCACTGTCTGTTTGTCGGCGTGCCGGGTCTGGCCAAGACGCTGCTCATCTCGACGCTGTCGGAAGTGCTGAGCCTGCGCTTTTCGCGGATTCAGTTTACGCCCGACCTGATGCCGTCGGACATCACCGGATCGGACATCCTGGAAGAAGATCCCTCGTCGGGGCGACGGGTGTTCCGCTTCATTCGCGGACCGATCTTTGCCAACATCGTGCTGGCCGACGAGATCAACCGCACGCCACCGAAGACGCAGGCGGCGCTGCTCCAGTCGATGCAGGAAGGGCGCGTGACGGCGGGCGGACAGACGCACGAGCTTCTGCCGCCGTTTCTGGTGTTTGCGACGCAGAACCCGATCGAGCAAGAGGGAACCTACCCGCTGCCCGAAGCCCAGCTCGACCGCTTCATGCTGCAAGTCGATGTCGGCTATCCGACGCTGGAAGAAGAAGTGCAGATCGTGAAGCGCGGTACGTCGGCGGACAAGCCGCAGATTCAGAAGATCTTGTCGCCGGAACGAATCATGGCGCTGCAAGACATGGTGCTGCGGGTTCCAGCGGCGGATCATGTGGTGCGCTACGCAGTGACGCTGTGTCACGCGACCCGTCCGCAGCGGGCACCGGGCTCGCGATCGAATCGGACAAGCGGCAGCATGCGCCTGGCGGGTGGTCCCAAAGAAGCCGAAGCGCTGTCGCTGGTGAGCGAGTATCTGGCCTACGGTGCCGGTCCGCGTGCGTCGCAGTTCTTGATCTTGGGGGCGAAGGCCAAGGCGATCCTCGAAGGGCGACCGGCGGCGTCGATTGACGACGTACGCGCGCTGGCGCGGCCCGTGCTTCAGCACCGTCTGATCGTGAACTTCCACGCGGAAGCCGAAGGCATTGGCCCGCAGGTGATCATCGATCGGCTCCTCGAAGCGATCAAACCGTAACGGGACGCGATGACCTCTCGGCTGCTTGATCTGCCATCGCTGCTGCGGCTTCAGAGCCTCCAGCTTCGCGCGCGTCTGGTCGCCGAAGGAGCGCTCCAGGGCCTGCACAAGGCCGCGCATCACGGATCGTCGGTGGAGTTTGCCGAGCACAAAGAGTACGCACCGGGCGACGAGCTACGTCACATCGACTGGCGAGCCTGGGGCCGAATGGACAAGTACTACGTCAAGCGCTACGAGGAAGAGTCCGAGGTCCGTGGCTACATTGTCGTCGATGGCTCGGGTTCGATGGGCTATGGACGGCAGGATCAGCTGACCAAGCTGGACTTTGCGCGACTTCTGGCGGCGGCGCTTGCGTATCTTTTGCTGCGGCAGCATGACTCGTCGGGCGTGGTGATTGCGAAGGAAGCGGGGCCGCTCTACATCCCGCCGCGCGCGGGTCCGGCGCACCTGGGGGACTTGTGTCGGGCGCTCGAAGAGACGCAGCCGGAAGGACGGACCGAGCTGGGCGACGCGCTGACGCTGCTGTCGGAGACAGTTCGTCGGCGATCGATGATCGTGGTGCTGTCGGATCTGCTGCCGCCGCCACCGCTCGATGAGTCGGTCGATTACAGCGAATACCTGCGCAAGCAGTCGGCGCTCTTGCGGGCGAAGCTGGTCAGCCTGCGGGCACAGAAGCACGACGTGGTGGTGCTGCAGATCCTAGATGCCGATGAGCTGGAGCTGCCGTGGACGAGCCTGACTTGGTTTGAAGAAGTCGAGCCGACGCTGGCCGGTCACGAGCGGCTGTTTGTCGATCCCGGCGACGTGCGCAAAGCCTACCTGGCCGAGCTGACCCAGTTTCTGACCGAGACACGCCGCAGCCTGCGCGAAGGCGATGTGGACTACGCGCTGGTGCAGTCGTCGCGGTCGCCAGAGAGCGTGCTGCTCGACATCTTGCGCGGACCGCTGCGCCAAAAGGTGCGGAGGTAAGCGATGCAGTTTCTGTCGCCTGCCTACGCGGCGTTTCTGTTTTTGGGCATCTTGCCGGTGATCATTCACCTGCACGGACGACGGCGCGCCCAGGTGCGAAAGCTGCCGACGCTGCTGCTGCTGCGAGCGAGCAACCGCCGCGTGGCCCAGCGTACCCGGCTGCGACATGTGCTGCTGCTGCTGCTGCGGATCTTGCTGCTTTTGGCGATTCCGCTCGTGCTGGCGAGGCCGTTTGTCGAAACCGACTCGGATCTGCCGGTGCAAGTCAGTCAGACCCAGCGCGCGGTGCTGATCTTCGACGACAGCTTGTCGATGATGTATCAGCCGCAAGGCGAGCTAAACCTGGGCAAAGCGACGCTGTTTGAGCGCGGTCGCAAGCTGGCCAATCGGATCATCGACGCGCTGCCGCAAGGTGCAGAAGCGGCGCTCATCTTGGGCTCGCGGGGCGGGGAAGCGCCAGTCGGGGAGCTGACCTCGGATCGGACGCGGCTGTACTCGGCGATCTCGGCGCTGCGGCCCACCTATCGAGCCACGGACTTGCCGTCGGCGTTTAAGCGTGCGACGCAGATGTTATCGACGCAGCGCGACGGGCTGCGCCGGATTTACGTGATTGGCGATACGTCGGCACACGCGCTGGATGGATCGCTGCATCCGCCGCCCGAGACAGAAGTGTCGCTGGTCGACGTGCGCGAAGGCAAGATGCTGCCAAACTGTGCGGTCGTCGATCTGCGCGCAGAGCCCGCGTCGAGCATGGGTCCACGAGCGGTGCGCGTGATGGCCGAGCTTCACAACTTCGGCGACGAGCCGGTCAAAGAGCTGGCCGTCACGCTGCTCGTCGACGGTCAGGCGGTGGCCAAAGGTCTGGTCGATCTACAGCCGCGTGGTCAGGCGATGAAGCGCTTTATCCACATCTTGCCGCCGCCGCAGAATCAGACGCAGACGCCGGGCAATGGCGAAGCGCAGGTCACGCAAGGCGCAGGACTTCATCACCTGGCGGTGAAGCTGGCGACCGACGCGCTGGAAGCAGACAATGCGCGGCATCTTCGCGTCGATGTCCAGGCGGTGCTGCGAGTGCTTCTACTCGACGGAGATCCGCGCAATCTTCGTCGCGATGACGAAGCGTATTACCTGGAAATGGCGCTGCGCCCGAGTGAACGAGATGACTCGCCGCTTCAGCTGGTGACGCGCTCGCTCGATGAAGGACTCGGCAGCCTGTCGGAGTTTGACGCGGTGGTGCTGCTCAACGCCAAGGCGCAAGACCTGTCGCGACGCGGCATCGAGCGGGGCCTTATCGAATACGTCAAAGGCGGCGGCGGTCTGCTGATTGGGCTCGGGGACAACGTCGAAGTCGATGCCTACAACCGCGTGCTGGCCGAGCTTTTGCCGCAGCCTCTGGCGGTGATCAAGACGGCGGGCGCGCTGCCAAACAGTCCGACGGGCGAAGGCGAGTCCTCGACGCAAGGTCCCGGTGAGCACATCGGTCAGCTCGATCGACATCATCCGCTGCTGCAGCCGTTTCTGACCGGGCGTTCGAGTGAGTCGCTGCTGTCCGCGTCGTTTGCGCGCTATCTGTTGCTTCAGCCGACGCCGCGCAGCCAAGGTGAGACGACGGCAATCCTGTCGTTCGAGAGCGGTGCCCCGGCGCTGGTCGAGCGCGTGGTGGGCCGAGGCCGCGTGCTGCTCTATACCTCGACGCTTGACCGAGACTGGAATGATCTGGCGATTCAGCCCGCGTTTCTGCCGCTGATGCAGCAGATCGTCCGTCACCTGTCGCGAGCGCCGCTGCAAAAGGCCGAAACCGAGACGCTGATTGGCCAGACGCGCGACATCAAGCTTCAGACCGGCGACACCCGCGTAGAAGTGACGCTTCCGTCGGGAAAGACCCGCCTGTTTGAGCGTCTACAAGGTCGCAAGCTGCTAAGCTTCGGCGAAACGCGCGAGCCGGGCTTTTATCGCGTCGCGACGGCGGGTGAGACAGGCGTGCTCAAGCCCAGGCCGAGCGAGCACTTCGTCGTCAACATCGATCCGATCGAGTCCGACTTGCAGCTTGCGCCCGCGTCGCGGCTCGCCGCCCTGCAAAGACCGCTCATCACCCAAGAAGCCAGTGCCGGTGGCAAAAATCCCCGTCGTCGCGTCGAGCTGTGGCATGCCCTTGGCTGGGTGCTGCTCGTGATCTTGCTCGGGGAAGCGCTGCTCTTGCGGCAAAAGTAAGGCACTTTTTCCGACGAAAGGAACCACAGATGTCGCGCTACGTCGTTTCAATCGATCAAGGAACCACGGGATCGACCGTTCTTTTGCTCAGCGAGCGACTGGATGTGGTCAGCCGAGGCTACGCTGAGTTTGCGCAGATCTATCCGCAGCCCGGCTGGGTCGAGCACGATCCCGAGACGATCTGGCAGTCCGTGGAAAAAGCGCTCGGCGCGGCTCTCGACAGCGCCGCCATCGACAGGAGCCGCATCGCCGCCATCGGCATCACCAACCAGCGCGAGACAACGGTCTGCATTGGTCGCGATGGCAAGCCGCTTCATCACGCGATCGTCTGGCAGGATCGTCGCACCGCCAGTCGCTGCGCCGAGCTTCGTCAAGCCGGACAGCTGGCGTCGGTCAAAAAGAAGACAGGCCTGGTGCTCGATCCGTACTTTTCGGGCACCAAGATCGAGTGGCTGCTGCGCCAAGTGCCCGGTCTTTCGTCGCAGGCTGAAAATGGACAAGCACGCTTTGGCACAATCGATACGTTCCTGATTCATCGTCTGTCGGGCGGATCGGCGTGGGTGACGGACCCGTCGAATGCGTCGCGGACGATGCTGTTTGATCTGTCGGCTCGACGCTGGGATGACGAGCTGTGTGCGCTGTTTGGCGTTCCCCAGGCCGCGCTGCCCAAGGTGGTTCCGTCGCAAGGAATCTGTGCCGAGACACGCGGAGTGCCCGGACTTCCCGACGGCATTCCCATCGCTGGCATCGCCGGAGATCAGCAGTCCGCGCTGTTTGGTCAGCTCTGTTTTTCGCCGGGAGAAGCCAAGTGTACGTACGGAACCGGCGCGTTTTTGCTGCTGAATACCGGTGCGAAGATGGTTCCGTCGGAAAATGGCATGCTGACGACGGTGGCGTGGCAGCGTCCGAGCAGCAAAGGTCACGACGAGTTTCACTATGCGCTCGAAGGCAGTGCGTTCATCGCCGGAGCGATGGTTCAGTGGCTGCGCGACGGGCTCGGCATCATTCAGTCGGCCAGTGAGATCGAGGCGCTCGCTCGCTCGGTACCCGACTCCGGCGGTGTGGTGGCGGTGCCAGCGCTGGCGGGACTCGGGGCTCCGCACTGGCGACCCGAAGCGCGCGGACTTCTGTGGGGACTCACGCGTGGTACCGGACGCGGCCAGATTGCGAGAGCTGCGCTCGAGGGCATTGCGCTACAAAACTGTGATCTTCTGACGGCGATGGAAGCGGACTCAGGGCTGCGGCTGTCGAGCCTGCGTGTCGACGGTGGCGCGGCGCAAAACGATCTGCTCATGCAGCTTCAGGCGGATCTGCTCGGGGTCGAGATCGTTCGTCCACAGATGCTGGAAAGCACGGCGCTCGGCGCGGGACTGCTCGCGGGACTCGGCGTCGGACTGTGGCGGTCGGCGGGCGAAGTGGCGGCGGTCTACAAGATCGATCGTCGCTTTACCCCGTCGATGTCCGCGTCTGCCGTCAGCGCCATGAAGCAGCGCTGGAAAGAAGCCGTCTCGCGCTGTTAGTCGCCAAGAAAGCGCAGCAGAAACGCTTCGTAGATCGGGTTGGCGATCTCGATGTGCTGGCCGCTGTCCGATGCGGCGACGATGCCGGTATCGAGCAGATACGACTGAATCTCGTCGGACCGGCACAGCGCAATCTCTTCCCCGCCGAGCAGCCTCAGCAGCAGCTCTTGCGCTTCTTTTCGTCCCGTCACCGCGTCGCCGACCGACAGAAGATGCACGCAGTCTTCGCGAAGGAGCTGATCGGCCATCGCGCGAATGTGCTGCGCCGTCGGAAGCTGTGACGCGAGCACAGGCGATGGACTTCCGTCTGATCCACGACGAGGACTGCCCAGCTGCTCGTCGAGCTGATACAGGATGCGACTGACCAGCCACGGCTGACCGCGCGTCTTGTGCCACAGCTCGTCGCGGACGTCTTTGCCGAGCGAAATCCCCGACGACTCATCAAAGTCACGCAGCAGCGTCTCCAGCTCGTGCGGCGACAGGCTCGGAAGCTCCATCGCGTGGGCAATGTTCCACAGCGAGCCACTTCCGCGCGTCTCGTCTCCCGTCGGTCGTAGCTCATCACGCAGATCGCGAACGTGGGTCTTTCCCGACAGCACAATCGCCGACACAAAGGGCCGCGACTCGTCTTGCAGCGACAGCGCCGATCGAAAGCTCCGCAGCATCGAGATCGTCAGCTTGCGCGGCGGCGCGTCATACTCGTCGAGGATCAGCACCAGCGGCTTGCCCAGTCGCTTCTGCACATCCCCGAGGTACAGACAGAACGACAGCGACTGCGGCTCCGTCGGATTCCACTTCGGCAGGCTCGGCAGCGGATACGCAGCGTGAATCGTTCCCTCGATGTGACGAAACAGCCCGAGCAGCGACTGATCTTCGGCCACTTGCAGCGAGCACAGCGCCACCGCCAGACCCGCTCTTCGCGCCGCACTCGCCAGCTCTTTGCAAAACGTGGTCTTGCCCGACTGGCGTCCGCGATGCAGCAGCAGCGACTCTCCGCGCAGCAAAAAGGACAAAGGCCGCGAAAGCCGCGACGAAAAGTCCACCATGAAGTCTCGGCCAGGCACGCAGGGTCCGGTGATGTGAAAGCGACGCGTCATTGGAAAATTGTGAGCCAGTTTACTCCATGACAAGTCAAAGACAGGCTGCTGCGGACGGACTCCGCGTCGTTTGTGCGCCCAGTGTGGGTGAATCGACGTCGGTTACTGAGAATGCAGCGGCAGGTTGCCAATGCGCGCGCGTCCTTGCGGCGCAGCGTCGGGCGTCAGCACCACATCGACGGGCTGACCATCGTCGTATTCGGGCGGACTGATGACGCGCGGACGGTCCGCCAAGTGCGCCAGCGGTCCTGGTCGCGCCGCAACCGAAGCCTGCGACGGCACCGACGCAATCCGCGCCGTCAGCGAATCATGATCGGGCGTGCGGACAAACAGCTCGTGGGAATAGCGACTGCTCCGCCTCGCGAGCGGCGATCCACCGTGTAGGACATGCGACAGCAGACAGCCGAGCAGCATCGCCATCGTAAGCGGAGTCTGAAGTCGCGGACCTCGCTCGGTACGCAGCTTCCCAAGCGCAATCACCGTCGCCATCAGCAGAAACGGAACCAGCGCCGTCGAATAGTGCGACTCGATGGAGCGCACTCGAGGAAACGACGACAGAAAGTTGATGCCCACAATCGGCAGCGTCCCGACCGCAACGCGCCAACCCAGCAGCGGCAAGCCAACAAGCGGCCACAGAAGCGACAGCAGATAGCCCGCGCGATCCCACGTCACCAGCGGCAGCACAAACCGCAGCGGATGACGAACCAGCAGCCACAGCAGATCGCGACCGGAGCTGACCTTGGCCCCCTCGCTGGCGAAGTGCAGTCCATACGAGCCCAGCTTCGGCAAAAAGCGCGGCTGAATCGCGACGATGTAGACGCCAAAGTACGCAAGCAGCAGCAGCCCAAGGCCCGCAAACATCCACCTGCGCTGAGGCTGCGTCACCGCCAGCGCCCACAGCACCAGCGCTTGCTGCAGCGCGATGTCTTCCCGACACAAAAGCGCGAGCAGCCCCCACAAGAGCGCTCGTCGCAGGTTCCCTTCATCCAGTGCATCGAGCCACGCCGCAAGCAGCGGCAGCGCCATCGTCACCGGATGCACATCGTGCAGCGTCGCCACTGTAACGGTCGGATACAAAAAACCGCACAGCGCGAGCCCCAGCGCTCGCCAGGAGCAGCCCAGGTGTCGACATGCCAGCCGATAGATTGGCAGCGGCCACAGCGCGACACAGACCGCCTGCGTGACCAGCAGAAGTGGCGCAATCGGCACGCCCAGCCGCGCAAGTCCCGCAAAAGGCAGCAGGATCGGCTCCAGGTGCAGCCCAATCAGGTGCGGAGACTGCACAAGCGGCACGTCGTACTGACCCTGCGAAAGGCCCCAGACGATTCGCACGTAGTACGAAAGGTCGATCTGGCCATGGAAGGTCTGAAAGCGCGCCAGCGACAGCCAGGCGTAGCCCAGCGCGTACGCCAGGCAGCTGAGCCACAGAAGCAGGGAAGGATGAATCAGACGGTCAGGAAGGAAGCGTCGCACAGCAGGCGAGCCAAGCGGGATCGGTCGTTAGCCCGACATCGAGGCGATGAAGTCGGCGTTCGAGTCGGTCTTGGCGATCTTGTCGCGCATAAACTCCATCGCATCGACGACGTTGAGCGGATGCAGCAGCTGACGCAGGATCCAGATGCGGTTGAGATATCGATCGTCGACGAGCAGCTCTTCCTTGCGGGTGCCCGACTTGTTGATATCGAGGCACGGGAAGATCCGCTTTTCCATCAGCTTGCGATCGAGGTGGATTTCCGCGTTGCCGGTGCCCTTGAACTCTTCGAAGATGACCTCGTCCATGCGCGAGCCGGTGTCGACGAGCGCCGTGGCGATGATGGTCAGCGAGCCGCCTTCTTCGATGTTGCGGGCCGCGCCAAAGAAGCGCTTTGGCTTGTGCAGCGCGTTCGAGTCCACACCACCGGACAGGATCTTGCCCGACGGCGGCACCACGGTGTTGTACGCGCGGGCCAGACGGGTGATCGAGTCGAGCAGGATCACCACGTCGCGCTTGCACTCGGCGAGGCGCTTGGCCTTTTCGATCACCATCTCGGCAACCTGGACGTGACGGGCGGGCGGCTCGTCGAAGGTCGAGGAAATGACCTCGCCCTTGACGGTGCGCTGCATGTCGGTCACTTCTTCCGGGCGCTCGTCGATGAGCAGCACCATCAGATAGACTTCCGGGTGGTTCGCGGTGATGGCGTGGGCGATGTCTTGCAGAAGCACCGTCTTACCAGCGCGCGGCGGCGAGACGATGAGACAGCGCTGACCCTTGCCAATCGGCGCCAGCATATCGACGATGCGCGTCGAGTAGTTGCGGTGATCGTATTCGAGCCGGAGCCGCTTGTTTGGATACAGCGGCGTCAGGTTGTCGAACATGATCTTTTCGCCCTGGTGATCCGGGGCGTCGCCGTTTACGCGATCGACCTTGAGGAGCGCGAAGTAACGCTCGCTGTCTTTGGGGGGACGAATCTGACCTTCGACGGTGTCGCCGGTGCGCAGGCCGAAGCGGCGAATCTGCGAAGGCGAAACGTAAATGTCGTCGGGACCGGGAAGGTAGTTGTAGTCGGGAGAGCGGAGGAAACCAAAGCCGTCGGGAAGCGTCTCAAGAACGCCATCACCGAAGACCTCGCCTCGGTGCGAGGAGTGATGACGCAGGATCTCGAAGATCAGGTCCTGGCGTCGCATGCCAGAGACATTCTCGATGTTGAGCCCTTGACCCATGTGGATCAGCTCGGACATCTTTTTGCGCTTCAGCTCAGTCAGGTTCATCGGGTGCGTTCCTCGGTTGGATGGGCGAATGTAGGGAGGATCGACGACGAGTGGTGGCTACGACCCAAGAGATCGCGCTTCGTCTTTCGGACGTCAGTCCCTAGCGTTTTGGGAATCCGGCTGGTTTGTTCTTAGATATCGACGATAGAAGCTGCTCAGGACGAATGCTTGGTTGGTTACAGCCAGATCACGGTACGGCAACCGAAAAAGGCTGTCAATCACGAGATGGGAAGTTAGGCGACGGCTCGTGGTGAGACGCTTAGAACCCAAGTACGGCGGGCGTTTCGACGGTATGCTGCGGTGGGTTCGACGGGATTGCGTCTCGTACTTCGTGAAAGGTCGGCTCGACGGGCGCTCGTCTGGGCAGCTTCCGCAAGCGCAGCAGCAGATAGCAGATCGGACCGCTCGCGATCACCAGCACGCCGAGCCCGATGGCCGAAAAACCCCACATGCCCGTCTCATTGCGTCCAAACCACAGCGACAGCCCAAGCAGCGACACCGGCAGGCAGCCAATCAGCGCCGCCACGACGGGTCCCCCTGGAATACGGAACGGACGCACAAGCTGCGGCTCTTTGATGCGCAGCACGATGAGCGACGCAAACTCGAGCACCACAATCGCGCCGTAGAGCAGCACATCGATCTGCACCAGCCGTCGGAAGCCGAGTCCCAGACACGCGGTATACAGCACAGCGGCGAGCAAGATGCTGCGGGTCGGAGCGCCCGTCTCGGGATCTTTGCGCGCCAGCCACTTGGGCAAGATCCCGTCGCGCGCCATCGCGAGCGGCAGCCGTGCGTAGCTACCAATCAGCGCGTTGAACATGCCGAGTCCGCACAGCGCGCCACCGATGGCAATCGCCACCGCCAGATAGGGACCACCGAGACGACGACCGACTTCGACCCAGCTGCCGGTGCTCCATTCGCTTACGGGCAGTCCGCTGGCGATGCCACACAGCACAGGAATCACATAGCAGCCAGCGACGAGCACCACGGTCAAAAACATCGCGCGCGGATAGGTCTTTTGCGGGCTCTCGACCTCTGTGGCGACGGGCGATGCATTTTCCCAGCCCATGTAGTTCCACAGACAGAGCAGGATTCCGTTCAGCCACGGCATCACCGATCCGCCTTCGTGTGACGAGATCCGAAGCTGCGACGGCAGGCTGGAAAACAGGCTGACCGGACCGTGACCCGACAGCGCGATCGCCACCACGACGACAAACGGCAGAAGCAGCGCCGCAGCCATCAGCTGACTGGCAATTCCGACGGTGCGCGTCCCACGAAGGTTCCACCACACCGACAGCGCGATCATCACGAGCGCCGCGTACCAGCCTGCACCGCCCACCGACGAGTCCGACAAGGCAGGAAACAGCTGTCCCAGATACGTGACGACCAGCATCGGGTAGATCGCCATGTCGAACAGGCTCATCGCCAGCGCCATCCACGCCGTCTGAACGCCCCAAAACGGACCGAGCGCGCGACGAGCCCACGCGTAGTAGCCACCTTCACTCGGCAGCGCGGAAGTCAGCTCTCCGACGAGCATGGTGATCGGCAGGCTCCAGATAAACGGCACCACCATCAGCAAGAGCAGCGCGCCACCGAAGCCGTATCCCGAGACGATCTCTTCGAGTCCGTACGGTCCGCCCGACACCATGAAAAACGTCGTCGCCACCAGTGCCCGCAAACCGAGCTTTTTCGAGAGGTTGGGTCCGCCGTGAGCGATCTTCGGTTCCTTCGCAAGCCTTGCTGCCGCCCGATGCGCACGCGATCGCTGCGCCCGTCGAAGCTTCACACTTTTGCGTGTCGTGGCAAGCTTGGCCACCGAGGAACCGTGTTTCATGCGCCGTCTACTCGCGCAGTTTGAAACAGCGCGACCCACTGTCGCAAGCGCGTTTTTTTGACATTTTTCTCGAGCTTAAAAGGCCTGGCCAAACTCCGCTGAAAATCGCGGTGCGTACATGCCTCCCGACGACGGAAGCTCCAGTGGAAACCCTAGATCAATTCGCACCACTTCGCGGTTGAACTGCGGCAGGCCCAAGCGCAGGCCAAAGCCAACATCTTGGCGATAGCGACTTTCGACGAAGGTTCCGTCGCGAAGAAAGCCGCTCAGCGATCGCGGCGCGTCTCCACCGTCGTAAAAGACCACGGCACCGACATGAACGGTCCACAGGTTCAGTCCCTTGGTACGAAGCTCCGCGTTGACGCGATAGAGCGCGGCGCCTTGCAGCTCTCTCGGGGCATAGCCGCGCAGACCACTGTCCGATCCCAGCGTCATGCGCTGCTGCTCGAGATCGCGACCGCGAAGCTGAACCTTGGCCGACAAGTGCAGTCGCAGCGGACCCAGCGCGGGCGAAATCTCGCGAACCTGCGCCGTCAGGTATTCGTTGAGCAGCGCGCCACGCGGATCGATGCCGTATTGCAGACGAAGACCGCCTTTGACCTCGTAGGAAAACAGGTTGTCTTTGCTGTAGTGCTGGCTCGCGAAGCTGCCCGACGCTTCCAGGTAGTCACTCGAAAAGCCGAAGCCGTGATAGGCGTAGCGCAATTCCAGGTTTAGCTCGGGTCCAAGCCGCAGATCTTCCGACAGAGCCAGCGTCTGAATGTCCTTCAGACGGATGTAGCGCGCGGTGTACAGGTTCAGCCCGACAAACGGACCGCTGGCGCTCTCACTGCGCGGCAGAAGCTGACGATACGCACTGCGCACCGCGTCGGAGATCGTGTCAGGAAAGTCGTCGGGCAGACCGTACTTCTGATGCTGCACGCGAAACCCAAGCGCGAGGTTGAGCTTGTGGACAATCCCCGCCGAGTACTGAACCTGGATCTGTCCGGCCACTTGCTCTCGAGTGAAGACATCGGGAACCGACTCGCCTGCGACCTGACGCTGATAGATCGTTCCGCCGGAAAAGTAGCGCGCGATGTCTTTGGTCACTTGCAGCTTCGCTTCCCAGCCAAAGCGCGTTCGCAGCGAAAACAGCGGTCGTCCGACTTGAAAATAGAGCTGTCCACCTTCGACGTGGCTCGACTCTCGGTTCAGAAACAGTCCGCCGATCAGCTTGAGCTGATGTCGCGAGCCCCAGATCCGATAGTCGGTGTACGACATCCCGAGTGAATACCGTCCCGGATCGAAGCCAAAGTCGAGCGACAGCCGCTTGTTGCGTCCCGCCAGGTTGTGCTCGGCAAACTGAAACGACAGCACATCGAGCCGCGCCTGATCGAAGCGAAACTCAGTGTTCAGACGCAGGCTCCACTGATCTTTGGTGACGACGAGCACGCGCACTTTGTCCGGCGACGAGCCACGCACCGCCACCAGCCGCGCCACCGACAAGATGAACAGCGTTCGCAGGTTGCGTCCGCTCTCTTCGACGAGATCGCGACGAAACGGCTCACCGACCGCAAACAGCAGCTCGCGCGCGATGACTTCGTGCCGCGTCCGCGCGTGCACCGCATTGAGCCACGTCCACGGAATGTAGTTCGACAGCGGAAAGTCACCCGGCAAGATGACCTGGCTCGCGTCGATCCAGACCTCCTCGATGCGCTTGCCTTCCGGCTGCGGATCCAGATCCGAAGGACTGAGCTTCCGTCGCGACAGCGCGTCTTGGATCAGCTTTTCTTCATACTGACCACGTAGCTGCGGCTTGTCCGCGTGTGCGCTCGTCAGACCTGCGACGATCCACAGACCTGCGACGATCCACAGCGTCCCCCACAGCAGCCAGCCGATTCGGCTACGGAACACGAGCGTCTGAGTCACCGCCTTGCTTGCCCAGCTTCATCCGAGCAAAAGCAATCACTGCCGGCAAGATCGAAAGAAACACGACGACGATGATGACCAGCTCGATGCGCTTCGGAATGCTCGGGAACAGCGAACCCAAAAAGAAGCCGAGCAGCGTCATCGACACCACCCACGACACCGCGCCGATCACGTTGTAGAGCGCAAAGCGTCGATAGGTCATGGCTCCGATGCCCGCCACGACGGGAACGAAGGTGCGCAGGATCGGCATAAAGCGCGCGATGATGATGGTCTTGCCGCCGTGCTTTTCGTAAAACGCGTGCGCCTGACGGATGTGCTCGGGGTTGAACAGCCGCGACTTGGGCCGACTGAACAGCGCCGGGCCGGTCTTTTTGCCAATCGAATACGACAGCGCGTCGCCCAAGATCGCCATCAGCGACAGTGCGACGTTCATCTGAAGCAGGCTCAGCCCGTACTTGGGATTGGCCGCAAAGACTCCCGCCGTGACGAGCAGTGAGTCGCCGGGCAGAAAGAAGATCATCGCGCCCGTCTCGGCAAAGATGATCGCCATCATCACCAGCAGCGGATAGCCCGTCGCAATCGCCTGCGCGATCAGATCTTCGGGATTGCGAATCAGGTGCAGAAACTGGCGCAGGAGTTCCATTTCGGTCTTATTCCCCGGTTTTGCGGTCGGAAAGTCGGCGTTTTAGCAGAATCTCTAGGGCTACGTCACCAGCGCGTGTCGCAGCGTGCGCTACGGACTTGGATCGGGCTGTGGCGGCAGCGGTCCCAGCGATCGATCGATGCGCTTCAAAAACGAGTACCACGGCGCGGACAGCCCCGGAACCTGAACGCTCACGTAGTGAAAGCCGCGCGCGCGCCACTCGGCAGCTTCTGGCGGCGACGGACGATACGGAGCCTGCCCAATCCGATAGACGTTGTAGGTCAGGATCGTCGGCTTTTTCGACAGCACATAGTCGAGCGGCGCAAACTTTTGATGACCCGGACGGCTCGACATCGCGGGGACTTTGTGGGCAACGTACTCGTCGGACAGACCAAACGAATCGAGCGCGCGAATCCCAGCGTAATAGACCTGCGCACCGGCGCCTCCGACGACTTGATAGTCATCGGGCTGCACGTACTGCCCAAGCCACTTGCCAATCGCGGCGCGGTCGGCGGTGTAGTGACGCAGATAACCGGGCGTATCAATGCCGTGATCCGCACCGATAAACGACAGCGCATGCCGATCGATCACGTAGCTGTTGAGCCCGTGGAGCAGCGCAAAGCAGCCCAGGACCAGCCCAGTACGCACCACGCGGCCCGCAGCCAGTCTCCACAGCCCCAGGACGCCCGCCAGCACCAAGAGCGGCACAATCGGCATCACGAAGCGATACAGGCCCATAAAGTCGCCACCGACCGACATCACGTACAGCAGAAACGGCCCGGCCCACCACAGAAGCAGCCCACCTGTGCGCCGATAGGCCGCGTCTTGCACGCTCGGCAGCGCTCGCACAAAGCCCAGCAGCCACAGCAGCGGCAGCACGACGAGCTTCAGATCTCGCACCACCGCCCACAGGTAGTAGCGACCTTGCTGCCACGCGCCCGAGCCGCCCGACGACTTGATGTAGAACGTGTTGGGCACAAAATAGCCGTAGTACAGCCGTCGCCACGCCATGTGCGGCACCGTCAGCGCCAAAAACAGTCCGACCAGGTACAGCTCGTCTCGGCTCGGCCAGAGCGTCTTACGCGACGCCTTCACGTACAGCCGATGCAGCCCGAGCAGCGCGCACAGCAGATAGCCTTCGGGACGCGTCAGCGCCGAAAGCCCGAGCGTGATGCCAATCGGAAAGAGCTTCGCCGTCTTGCCCGCATCTTCGTCGAGCGTCGCCATCAGATACCAGCCAAGCGACAGCGTACAGAGCAGCGTAAACAGCTGCGTCTCCAGCCCGCCCGACGCCCAGCAGGCATAGCCGGGAATCCCCGCCAAGATCCAGGCCGGAACCGAGTCCCACAGCGACGGAACGTGCAACGAAGAAGCGTCCGCTGGATCACGCAGCCGACGGAGCACTTTCGCGCAAAACAGCATCGTCCCGATCGCGCACAGCGTTCCCAGCACGCGCGACGACAGCTCGGCGGGAATCTTTAGAAACAGTCCCAGCGCGATCAGGATCGTCCACAGAAAGTTGGTGTAGCCCTCGACGCGCTCGCCCAGGTTGAAGACCAGCGCGCCATGCTCGACGAGGTTTTTCGCATACACAAACGAGATAAACGCATCGTCGGTGACAAAGTCAAACGCCAGGCTGTGCGCACACAGAAGCAGCGACGCGAGCCCGAGCGATACAAACAGCGCTACGCGGGGTGAAGTAGGCATTGCCGTACCACCTCGAACAGCGCGCCACAGGCAATCAGCACGAGCAGATGAAAGATCTCGTGATAGCCAAACACCTTCGGGAACGGGTTGGGACGCTTGCGCGCGTAGGTCAGCGCTCCGAGCGTGTAAATGATGCCGCCAGCGACGTGAAGCGCGACGACTTGCGGACCCAGGTTGCGCCACTCACCGGGCAGCCCGAGCGCACCCGTCCAGCCGAGCACGACATACGTTCCGACGTGAAGCCAGCGCGGAGCCGTCGGCCAAAACACGGTCTGAAGCACGCCAAACGCCGCGCCCGCCCACAAGATCGCGCACAGCAGCTTGCCGAAGGAACCACCGACTCCGACGACGGTGATCGGGGTGTAGCTGCCCGCGATAAACAAGAAGATGTTCGCGTGATCGAGCCGCTTCATCTTGACCCGCGCCGCTGGCTGCCAGTGCTTGCGGTGATACAGCGCCGAGATCCCGAGCAGCGCGATCAGCGACACGCCGTACACCGTCGCACACAGTCGCGCGGTATCCGACGCCGCTTGTCCGATCAGCCAGTACGCGAGAGGAAACGCGAAAAAGAATGCGATCTGGTGCGACACGCCGCGCAGCAGCGGCTTTTCCAGCACCGTCACAACCTCGTCGATCGTATCCAGCAGCGTATGCGACGGTGGCTGATGCGCCAAGTGATCGCTCTTTCGTCGCGACTTCGAGTTCGCGTGCTGCGTCGTCATGTGCCTCGCCACCGTCTGGAAACCTTACGAGCGCTTGACCAGCGTCACGATGTTGCGCTGCGGCGGAGCGTGCTCGATCACCGCTTGCTGAAGCCCGAGCCGACCGAGCACAAACTCGACGGCGCGCACTCGCTCTTGCATCGACGGCGTGTCAATCGGCAGATACGGAATGCGGAACTGCTCAAGCAGCAGCTTCACCATGCCGTCGATCCGCACCACCGAGTCCCAGTCGACGCCCGCGCGCACACCGTCTTCCCGCAGCAGCGAGCGATGCGGACGCACGAAGAACACCACACCTTCAGCGACCCACTCCATGTAGTGACGGACTTCTTCGCCGCTCTGGCCGGACATGATCTCGCCGAGCGCCAGCGCGTGTTCCGCCGCGTACGCCAGGTTGTCAAAGGCGCGATCCGAGACAAAGCCCTTCTCTTGCAGCTTCTCGATCGCGATCTGACGCTCGAAGACCCGTCGCTGGTAGTCGCTCACGCGCTCCATGTCGGTGCGCAAGCTGTCGAGGTCGATCTCAAGCTCGGCGAGGACGGCGCGAGCCACCTCGGTGATCATGGGCAAGCCGTAGCGACGGCTGACCCAGCGAGTCATGGTGGTCTTTCCAGTAGCGTGGGAACCAACAAAGTAGATGCGCATGGCGGCCCAGGGCCTAACAGCCCGAGCCGCGCACTGTCAAGCGGAAGGACTTTCCGACGCAGCTTTGGCTTCCAAGACCCGGCGCCAGCGCGCTTGCAGACCCATCCGCAGAAGTCCCTGTCGCGCCGCAAGCTGCAGCACGGCCAGCAAAAAGAACACAGCGCCGATCCCCTGAACCACCGGACGCCACAGCATCACCACTTGCACGGCGCGGCCTTCGCTCGACAAGCGCTCTCGGCTGATGTGACTGCGCGTCGCACCCCACGGAATCGTCTCTTTGGGCGGGAGACCCTGATACGCGGGCTGCTTGGGCTTGTCTTCGCGAAGGGTCTCACCGGAATCAGACGACTCTTTGGATACCTTGCGCGAATAGCTCACGTCTGCGCTCGAAGCCATCGGAGCCGACGCCCGTCCGCCGAGCACCAGCCCACCAATCAGCAGCGCCCACAGGCCACCGATGCACAGCCCACCGACCACCAGCCAAAACAGCCGCTTTTGACCAAACAGCCACGGCAAAATGTAGAGTCCAGCGATCACCATCTCGGTCACGCACAGCAGCACCATAAACGTGCTCACCGTCGCAGCAGCAATGCCCAGACACAGCGCAATCGAAAGCCGAAGCAGCCGCAGAAGCCCGAGCGCCAGCAGCAGCCGCTCAGCCACGATGAGCAGCACGCCAAGGACAAACAGCTCACCAAACGACAGCGACGGAAAGCGAACTTCGGGCGACAGCGACTCATAGATCGGCAGCCAGTCGCGATCGTAGCGAAGCTCAATCTGCGCCGACGCTGCCGGAGCCGCCAGCTCAGGAAGCCACAGGCTCCCAAAGCCAAGCCCGATCGTGCGCTGAAACGACTGCCGATGCTGGAGCGACACCGACTGCTCCCCTTGCGACAGCGGCAAGAGCAGCGCGCCCGTCTCATTTTTCGTCAGCAGCATCGGCTCACCACCCAGGCTCGCGTACGTCGGCTCCGCGCGCATCGGAACCTGAAGCTCTGCCGCACCTTGGTTGTCGAGCACAAGCGACGTTTCCCCCAGCACCTGACCGTCGCTGCCCAAAAAGAACGTCGTCCCCGCCGAAGTCACCGCGTAGCTCTGCGTGCGCAGCGCTTCCAGCCGCACCACGCGCCACGACAGCACCTGACGGTCATCCATCAAAAAGCCCTGCGCGCCGCGATACTGAGGCCGAAGTCCCGTCTCACTCACGCTGATGCGCTGCGCCACCGTCTCCACCGCCGGTCGCAGCAGTGGATGACTGTCGAGCAGCAGATAGTGAACACTCGCCGCAACCGGAGGCCGAAACGCCGTCGACGGAAGGCTTCCCCGCAGCGTCAGGGTGTGTTCACCCGGCGGAACATTGCAGCCATAGTCCCCCGACTGCTGCTCACACGACAGCGCCGCGTCGAGCTGCTGCACCCGCTCGCCGTTACGCGGCGACAGTGAAAAGCGCTGATGCGAGCGATTCGGATTGCGCAACAGGATCGTGTACGCAAAGCCGGCGCCCTCGGGAGACATCGTGATGTGATAGCGACCAATCGCCGACACCGGCAGCGCCTTTTCCGTCTGATCTCTGGTGACGTGAACGACGGTGAAGCGCTGCTTGCCACCTTCTTCCTCGTCGCGGATCAGCTCTCCGTCGCGCACTTGCGAGTCAATCCACAGCACCTGCGGCGACGTCGAAAGCTGAAGCCTGTCCCCGCCTTGCAGCGCGACCTGACAGCGCAGCGAAAACCGAGGCTGAAGCGGCGTCAGCTCATACTTGTCCGATCCGCCTCGTGACAGGATCGCATCGCCTTCGCAGCCCCACAGTCGAGCGCCCGCCGCTGTCGACAGAACCTCGACGGTAGGACCAGTGCCCGCCGTCCGTCCCGTCAGCGTCAGCATCAAGCTCCGTGGCTCAAAGCTGCCTTCGATTCGCAGCGTCTCGACCACCGTCACAGCCGGACGCGCACTGAGCTGCTGATAGTCCGTAAGCGGCAGCGTCACCTGCGACGAAGAACTGGTCGAAAGCGGTGCATCCGACGGTTTCTTCGGCGGCGACGGCGGAGTCCCCACCGCAAGCGCCCCGTCCGCCTGCAGCAGCGAGAAGACACACAACATCACAGCCAGCAGCTTGGGTCGCATCACCATGACTTCACACTACACCGGTAGCAACGTTTCGTCGGCAGGAAACCCGCTTCGAAGCTAGTACGAAAAGCGCGTCACAAGACCCAGCGAAGACGGCCCGAGCAGCGTCGACACCTGCACCTGCCGCTTCGGTCCTGGCAGCGCCATCATCACGATTCCGCTCGCCACCGACAGAACCCCGAACGAGACAAGCCCGCCGCCAATCCTCGCGGTGTCAAACACCAGATTGCACGTCTTCGTTCCGTCGGGACACGGTGCCCCCGATGCGGGTGTACCGTCGACGCGCAGCGCGGAAGCTCCAAAGCCAAGTCCGACCAGGCCAACTCCGACCAGGCTCCCACCGAGCGCCAGACGCCACTTCGGACGCGGCATCACCTCGGTACGATAGACAATCGGCTTCGGCGGCGGCGGCGGCATCACCGGTTCTGGCTCGGGAGACTCATCCAGCTTGCTCAGCACCGCATCCAGCTGCGCCACCTGCCCCGCCTCGACGGTCAGCGTCGCGCTATACGGAGGCTGTCCCAGCAGTCGCAGCTCGACGGGAAGCGATCCCGCAAAGCGACTTGCTTTAAACGGCGTAATCCCGACCTTTTCCCCCGCCAAAAAGACATCCGCACCCGTCGGAGAAGACGAAATCTGCACCGTTCCACGCCCGCGACTCGCCGACTGAACCAGCGCCGCGCTGAGCTGTCCCGACGCGCCTTGCAGCGCTTGATCCACCGCACAGTCGTCACAGCCAACCGCGCTCCGAGCGGCCATTTCCCCGATGGAAGGATCAAACACCTCGACGTCAAAGTTCCAGCTGGCCTTGTCACTCGGCGCTGCCGTCGCTGCTTTCGCTGTCTTTTTCGCCCGCACCCGCAGCACAAACAGCGCTTCGTTCACGTTGCCAAGCTCGGTCAGACACTGCGACGACGACAGACAGTCCGCCAGCTGCGGCCTAAGCTTGAGCGCCTTGTCTCCCGCCACCACCACCTGACGCTCTTTGGCGACGGACTTGCTCACCGCCGAAAGCAGCGATTTTTGCTGTTCCGCCGTAAAGTCTCCGTCGATAAGCAGCACCAGCGCAGGCGGCACCGACACCACCACCGTGCCGGTCTTTTGGTTAAAGCGCATCTCCACCGTCTGACCCGGCAGCGCTTTGACCTGTTCTTCGATTCGCTGCTCGCCCAGCTCGACGATGATGCGATGATTTCCCGACTCCAGCAGCAGCGGCAGCGGCAGCGGCAGCGCGCCCACCAAGTGATCGTCGACCAGCACCCACGCGCCTCGCGCTCCGAGCACGTTGACTTCACCCGCCGCTGGCCCCGTCAGAGCCACGATCCGCTGCGCTTCCTTTTGGTCCGGTCCATCCTCGTCGCCCGTCGTCTCTTGGAGAAACCGCCGCATCACATCTTGCGCGGCCACCGTGCGACCTTCCGACTCCGCCAGCTTGCCCAGCTGAAACAGCGCTTCTCCCGACGGATTTTTCCGATACGCGTCTTCGAACAGCGTCTTGGCCTGCCCGTTATTCTTCGCAACCAGCGCAGCTTTTCCGTCGGACAATAGCTTTGCCGCTTGCTGCACATCTTCCGCGCTGGCCTTGGTCTTGCGAGCACTCTTGGCCTCGACAAACGATCCAACCAGCGACGACAAGATCGCCCAGGCCAGCACGGCTCGACTCGCAGCACGTAGCGCGCTCATGGACACCCTTTGACCTCGATCGTCTCTTGCGGACGGACCTGCACCATCTGACCGCCCCCGACGTTTACACGATGCCGCCCCGGAGGCATCCAAATGTCCTCGGTCTGACAGCGCCCAGCGACGACTTTGCTCACGCGCAGACGACCCACCTTCGGAGAAATCCGCTTCATCGCCTCTGCCACCGCGCGGTGTCCGTCCGCCTTCACCTTGCCGAAGAAGCCCGGCTGCTCGATCTTGTCGTACTCCGTCATCGCCTGCGCCCACGCTTCTTGCGCCTCATACGTCTGACCCAAGTGAAACGACAGCTCGTAGCCCACCGACGAACAGACCGTCTTTTCTTCCTTCTTGCGACTACACAGCGTGCTGGCTTTTTCGAGCAGCTTGCGCGCCTTGCGATAGTCCTTGCGCGAAAACGCCTCGACGCCCGCGCGAACCATCTCGGTCACTTGCGACGCCGAGATCTTGATCGAAATCGTCTCTCCCGCCACGACGGTGACTTCTTGCTGCCCGCCGGGATACGTGATGCGATGTTCTCCCACCGGCACTTCAATGGGCTTACTTCCGACGGTGTACGCCTGCTTGTCGATCTGAATCTGCATCCCCGCCGGAGCCTCGATGCGAATCATGCCTTTTCCACCCTGCGTCGCTCCCGGCTCCGCTGTCCCGCTGCCCGCCGGACTTGCGCTGCCCGCAGGATCGGACGAGCCCGCTTGCGTCGATGTTCCCTTGCCCGTCTCGCTGCCTTGCTTCGGATCGACCACACGCGCAGCCTCGGTGCCTCGATCGCCACCGCTCTCTCTCGTCAGCTTCGCCATCACCGTCATCGCCCGCTCACGCAGCGCCGCGTCGGAATCTTTGGTCAAAAGCCGCACCACCGGCAGCCCCGGATGCACACCGCCGCTCGACGGAAGCGCCGACGCACTGTCCAGCGTCTGACTGCGCACCAGCACGCTCGGATCTTTGGCCGACTTCAGCAGATACGGCACCGCTTGCTTCGCGGGCCAGCCCGACAGCGCTTCCACCGTCGATCGTCGCACCTCTACGTCCTTCGACTGCATCGTCGCGCCCAGATCGTCCGCCGTCAGCTCTTTCGCAGGCTGTTCCCCCAGCCGACGGAGCGCCGACTGAGCCCACACCGCTTCCGCCCCGCCGCGCGCCACCGCTTCTTGCAGCAGCCCGACGCCCGCTCGACTACCCGCTTTCGCCAGCGACACCGCCGCCCGCAGCCTCGTTAAAAACCCTGCTTTTTCGTCGCTGAGGATCTTCGTCAGCCAGTCCAGCTTGCTCTGCGGAACGTCGTCGCTCATCTCGACCGCCATCGCTTGCGCTTCGGCATCGCCCGTCGCGACCATCCGCTCCACTTCTTTGGACTGAGTCTTATCACCGAGCGCAACCAGCGCCGCCGCCCGCGCCACCTTTTCACCCGATCCGCCCTGTCCCGAGCCCTTCTTCAGCACTTCGACCAGCGAGCCCTTCATGTTCGCATCGCCCGACGCCAGCTGCGACGCTTTGGCAATCGCCCGCATCATCTGCATTCGCACCTGCGCGCTCTGATCGCTCAGTCCTTCCGCCAGCGCCGCCATCGCATCTTTGCCACCGACGCGACCCAGCGAGTCCGCCGCCGCCCGTCGCACCTCTTCCCGCGCGTCGTGCATCGCCTTGCGCAAAAGTGGCAGCGCCTTGGGAGCGCTCACGTCGGCCAGTGCCGCCACCGCCTGCGCACGCACATTCCAGTCATCGTCGCCGAGCGCCTGCTCTGCCCAGCTCACACTCCGCTCCGCCAGCACCATCGGATCACCGTCGCACAGCTTCAGCAAAGCGCCCGCTTCCGCCTGACGAAGCAGCCCACTCCGCTCTCCGCCGATCAGCTTCTGCGACAGCTTGCTCGCGTCTTGCTTGTCGCCGCAGTGTCCGATTCCCTGCGCCGCCAGGATTCGCTGCGGCATCGCCGTCCCCGGAGCCCACAGCGTCACACGCAGCGTCGGCTGACCGCTCTGATCGTCGAGCAGACACAGCGCATGCGCCGCACTCACCTGAAGCGTCCCCGGCACAATCGCCACTTCCGACAGCAGACTGCGCGCCTTGTCGTCGCCCAGCGATGCCAGCAGCGATGCCACCCGAATCTGACGAGGACTCGACGGCATTCCTTGCGGCAAGATCTGAACCAGCTGATCTCTTGCTTCATCGTCGCCAAGCTGCGCTTTGTGGCTCAAGATCTCGATCCGACTGTCATCCGTCGGCTTGCCCTGTCCGATCTTGCTCGTCAGCAGCGTCTTCGCCTTGTCGTCGCCCAGATCCAGCAGCGCCAGCGCCGCCTGAAGCTGAACCTGCGGATAGCGATCTTCCCCGAGCGAGTGTTCCAGCAAGTTTCGTCCCGCCGGAGCCCCCAGCTTTGCCAGCGATTCACCGACGGAAACAATCACGATCGGATCGCCGCCTTCATCCGCTCGACGAAGCAGCGCCGCCGTCGCACCTCGGTTGCCGATCACCCCCAGCGCCCGCGCTGCCCCCGCTTGCACTTGGGCATCCGCGTCGCGCAGCTTCGCTTCCAGCAAGCTTCGGTGACGACTGTCCCGACTGTCTTCCAGCGCCGACACCGCTTGCCCACGCACCGCCGGATCTCCGTCGAGAAGACCTTCCTGCAAGATCTTCAGCGCCAGCGATCGCAGCGACACCATGTCGATGTCCTCGATTCGTCCTCGGCTCCGCAGCTTATCGAACAGAATGTAGCCACCGACGAAGATCGCACACAGTACAAAGGGAACCAGCGCCAACATGACCATCCGTCGCTGCTTCGACAGCTCCACCTGCGGTAGCTTCGACAGCGTCAGCCGCTTGTCCAGTCCCGCCGTCGTCTGCTCCCCACGCTGAAGCCGATCCAGATCCTGAACCAGCGCCGCCACCGACTCGTAGCGATCTTCGGCATTTTTGGCCAGCAGCTTCGCCAAGATCGGCGCGATCGCCTGCGGAATGCCAAACTGCTGCGTGTCTTTTTCGAGCGGCGGCACCGTCTTTTGCAGGTGTCCGATCAGCACCTCGCCGAGCGTCTCACCGCCGAACGGCAGCTTGCCCGTACACATCTCGTACAGGATCACGCCGAGCGCATACACATCCGTCCGCACATCGACTTTTCCGCCGTTGATCTGCTCGGGAGCCATGTAAAACGGCGTGCCCACAAGCGATCCCGTCCGCGTCAGCTTCATCGACTCACCGTCGACGCCAACCGTCTTGGCAATGCCGAAGTCCACCAGCTTCAAAAGCGGCGGCTCTCCCGCTCTCTCGACGAGAAACAGGTTTTCCGGCTTCAGATCGCGATGCACAATGCCAGCCTGGTGCGCGGCGGACAGACCCGCGCAGAGCTGACGCATGATCTGCATCACCTCGCGAAACGGCAGCCGACGCTTTTCCAGAAGGCTCGCCAGCGACTGTCCCGACAGATACTCCATCACGTAGTACAGTCGCCCGTCGGGAAGCTCGCCGATGTCGAAGATGTCGATCAGGTTTTGGTGACGGACCCGCGCGATCAGCCGCGCTTCTTGTCGGAAGCGCTCGACGGCTTCCTGGTTGTTCATGATCTCGCGTCGCAAGACTTTGAACGCCGTGCGATGTCCGAGCGTGCGGTGCTGCGCAGCGAAGACCTCGCCCATCCCGCCTTCTCCGAGCAGCTTGACGATCTGATAGTCGCCAGCAACCTGCCCGATCAGGCTGTTAGTCTCGTCGGACATGACTTTCCTTCTCTGCGATCGCAATCAAAGCTGCCGCCGCATGAAGGCGCACAGCAGCATCAGACGACGATAAAAGTGGCACAAGCTGTCCCTCGACGGACGTTGCACTTGGCCCCAAGTGACCCACGGCGGACAGAGCCCGTAGGCGATAAGCATCTTGATCTAGTAGCTTGCGAAGCTCGTCGAGCACCGTCGCATTTCCACTACGCGCCAGCGCCAGCACAACGAGCGGCTTTTCATCCCCAGACACCGACCCGAGCAGCCCCGTCAGCGTCAGGAGCGCATCCGTCTTGCCACCTTGAGCCAGCGACAGCAGCGCGTCGATGCTCGCTTCGGTCACGGGACGCTGCGCCGCCTGCTCACGAAGCTGCTTTTCCGTCGCTGCATCACCTTGACGCACCAGCTCCAGCAGAAGCAGCAGCCGCAGTCCCTTCGAGAGCTGCACACCGGGTCGCACCAGCCGCTCTCTCAGCTTCGCCAGCGCCCCCGTCTGAGCTTTGCCCGCCTGCGACAGCGCCAGCGCCGCCCACAGTCGCGCTTCTGGCGTCACTGTCTCCGTCGCTGCTGCCGGGTCCAGCACCGGCACCGCATCCTGCGCACCCAACCGCAGCCGCACCGCCTGCGCCTCGATCGCCTGCGCACCCACCGCCGCTGAAGTCCGCTTCGTCAGCTCCGCAAGCAGCAGATCATCCCCCGACTGACCCAGCGCATACACCGTCGGGAGAAGCAGCCGCAGTGGCTCGTTTTCATCGCGTAGCAGCTCGATCAGCTGCGGCAAGAGTGCCCGTCGACCCACCGACTCAATCGCCAGCGCCAGCGCCCGCTTTTCCACCAGCGACCCGCGCTGGGCCGTCTGCATCACCGTCAGTGCTTTCCCCGGCGTCGAGTCGGGCGAAAACCCCTGCGGCGACAGCGTTCGCAGCGTCAGTGCTGCGACGAGCGCAAGTCCCAGCCCCAGCGGCACAAGCCAGCGCCACCGCGACGGACCCAGCGGCGATCGCTTTACCGGGCGCGTCGACACCGCTTGCCCGACGCTCGCTTCTTGCCACAGTCCGCGCCGTCCCCACACCACGTCCAGATCGTCGCGTAGCTGCAAGCAGTCGGGATAGCGCTCCTCGGGCAGCTTCGCCAGCGTCCGCAGGATCACCGTGTCGAGCCGCACCGTGTCAATGTGCCGCGCCGGAACCTTGTTTCGCTTCGATACCACCGACGGCTTCGCCGCTTGCCCAAACAGGTGCGACCCGAGCAGCGCCGCCAGCGTATCGCCCACAAACGGACGATCACCTGTCACCGACTCAAACAGCATCACACCGATCGCGTAAATGTCCGCTCGTCCGTCGATGCTTCCCGTCGATTTGATCTGCTCTGGCGACATATACGCCGGCGTTCCCATCAGCGCGCCCGTCGCAGTGGCCAGGACATCCTTTGCCGCAGACCCCGCATCCGGCGCTCCCGTCGCTGGCTCCGGCTCTCTGTCCTGCCGAATCTTGGCCACCCCAAAGTCCAGCAGCTTCACCAGCGGCATCGCCCCATGCCCATCCGTCCGAGGCACGAGCATCACGTTTTCGGGCTTTAAATCGCGATGAACCACGCCGGCGCTGTGGGCGGCGGCGACGGCTGACAGCAGCGGGGCAAACACTGCGATGATCTCATCGTCTCCGAGTGGTCCTTGCTCCAGCCGATGTCTAAGCGTCTGCCCCGACACCACTTCCATCACGAAGTACGGCGCTTTGTTCGGGCACTGTCCAAAGTCGTAGACCGCGACGATGTTTGGGTGTCCCAGCTTCGTAACCAGCTCCGCCTCTCGCTGAAAGCGAACCAGCGCGTCCCCATGCTGGCCCAGCTCCGCGTTTAGCACCTTGATGGCGACGTCGCGTCCGAGCTTTTCATGCAGCGCCGCGTAGACCGTGCCCATGGCGCCCGATCCCAGGACGCGCAGAAGACGATACTTCCCGCCCAGGATGGAACCTGGCCCCACGCTGGCCGCAGCGACGGCTGACTCTGACATGTCTCATACATTTTAAGTGAAGCATGTAAGGCATACAACGCATCCATCTGGAAACAGGAAGAAAAACGCCTGGGTCGGCATCGCACTCGACAGCACATACCAGCCTGATCTAGCCTGCGCGCCGCCGATGACTACGAACCAAGTTCCTGACCATCACTATCCACGCGACCCGCACAGCAGCGCACCGCGCGATCCCAGCTTCTGGACCGCCGCTCATGGTCGCGCCGTCGATCCGGGTGTGCTCGATCGTGCGCTGCAAAAGGCCGCTGCGCTGGGCCCGCGTGGTGTGTTCGTGTTCGATCTCGACTCCACGCTGCTCGACAACAAGCCGCGCCAAGCCCGCATCGTGCGCGAAGCCGGTCAGCACCTGGGAGAGCCGCGACTCACCAGCTGTCAGCCCGATCACTTCACCGACTGGTCGGTCGAAAAGCCACTCCGCTGCGTCGGCATCCAGGATCACGAGCTGGACGCGCTGGTCCCCAAAGTCCGTCGCTACTGGAAGCAGACCTTCTTTACCAGCGAGTACTGTGTCGACGACATCGCAGTCGCTGGCGCCGTGGACTTCGTGCGCGAGGTCCTGTCCCTCGGCACCCGCATCGCCTACTGCACCGGACGCCACGAGCCCATGCGTCAGGGCACCGTAGCCTGCCTGGCCCGCGAAGGCTTCCCGGTTCCCGATGCGCAGCAGGTTCACTTGCTGATGAAGCCAACGCTCGAAGAGCACGACGACGACTGGAAGGTTCGCGCCCGCTCGCTGATCGCCCAGCTTGGCACCGTGCTCGCGGCCTTTGACAACGAGCCGACCCACATCAACAGCTACTTTGTCCACTTTGGCGACGCCCAGTGCGTCCACCTGCTCACCGACGACTCGTCACGCGGCATCGCGCCCCATCCCGACATTCCGTCTGTGCGCGACTTCCGCCGCGCCCGCTAGTCCACCGACACCACCGGCGCTTCCACACCACAGACGTGCTGGAGGCTCTCGATGTGGCGAATCATCACCAGACCCGGCGACTGACCCTTGTACGCCCCTTCGAGCAGCAGGCGCAGCGATCGCTTGCCTCGAAACGGCACGGTGAGTAGCTGCATCTGCGTCCCGCCCTGCCCTTGCTGACCGTAGATGAGCTGCCCGCGATAATCCGACAGGATGTCCTCCGTCTGCTTCACCGACGTGGTCGAAGGCACCGCGATGAGCGCGTAGTACTCGAGCGGATCGCGATCGGCATCCAGCTCCACGGTCATCGCCAGCTCTTCACCGACCTTCGCCGCCGCGCGACTCACCGACACCTTGGCAAACGGCTGCGTCGTCTTGGTCATCCGCAGAAGCTGCGCCCGGTCCACTCGAGCAATCGCCCCAGCCGGAACCGCAATCGTCGCTGGACCCACCACCGTCTCTTCAAAGCCAAGCGGGCTGCCATCCTGCTTGCGCAAGCCCGTCTGCACCGGCTGGCTCGCCCCGATGAGCAGCTGTAGCTCGATAAACCGCACCAGCGCCATCGGCGTCGAGTACACCCCACCGAGAAGCGCCGGCCCCTGAATCAGCCCCGGCTCTTGCAGAAGGATCATGTTGCGGCTCACCTGCCGATACAGCTTCGCGAACTGCGCTTGGTCACCCTTTTGATAAAACGCCATCGCCAGCTCGGTCAGGTACTGCGTCGCACCGACTCGCTCAAACGCCCGCAGAAAGCGGAACGTGTCGTACGCCTTGGCAAACGCCAGCTCGGCCTCCTTGCGGTCCAGGTCGAGCTTCGGCAGCAGCTTCTCGGAAGCCCACCGAGTCACCGCATCATCCGTGATCACCTTGTAGACCACCTGTCCGCCGATCTCGACGGGAACCACGTCCTGACCACTGCCATCAAAGCCGCCCAGCTCCTCGGTCTTGAGTCCCTTTTTCACCAGCGCCTGCCGAATCCGATCCGCCAGCGCCTGCGCCTTCTGCTGCGCCTGCTGCACCCGCACATCCGGCGACGCCGCCACTTGCAGCGACCGCACCGCCGAAAACAGGTTGCGCGCCACCCAGCCACTCCACAGCGGGCTCGTTGGCAGCCCCGGATACGGACGGCACAGCCCTTCGCCCTTGTCGCAGAAGGCTTCGTCCAGATCACGCACGTCCTTGTCCACCGACGTCCGCAGCGTGTGCGCCAAGCCATCGTCACTCAGCAGCCCACGCTTCACAGCCGCCAGCAGCGCCGACCGCACCGCCACCCGCGCTGACAGCGCTTCGGCGTGCCCAAACCACGACTCACTGGTCGTATAGACGTTCATCGCCATCCCGCGCAGAAGCGGCCCCGCACCGGCATAGACCCGCGCTGTTTCATCCGCCGCAATCGTCACCGGCCCGCCGTCCCCAAACTGGAGCCGCGAGAACGTCACCTTCTGCTCGCCGATCGTATCCATCGGCAGCTCGCGCCGGTCGTAGACCTTGCCGTCCGGCCCCTGCACCGTCAGCGCCAGCACCCCCGGCTTGTTCATCGTCAGCGTCAGCTGATGCGTGGCAGACCCTGGGGGCACCGCAAGCTCTTTGCTGACGCCCGGTCCCGTCACCAGGAGCCGCAGCGTGCTCTGCGTGGCGTTCACCGTATCGATCGGCACCGTCAGCGTCGCGCCCGGCACAAACGTCTTCGGCAGCCTCGCCTCAGCCCCGGCGACCCGCTTTACATCCAGCTCGGTCTGCGCCTGCGCAAAGTCCAGCTTCTGCACCGCCACCACCCGCATCGCCACCCGGCCCGTCTGCGGTGGCAGCTGCACCTCGACCTGCGCCCGACCGCTCGCGTCCGTCACAATCCGCTGGCAGAACACCACCTTCTTGTCGCCCTCGCGGACTTCTTCCTTCATCGCCTCTTCTTCGTCACCATCGCCACCGCCCTGCGCGCCGCCCCCCGATGAGCTGACGCCACCAAGCGACATCTTCTTGCCCATCGTGCGCTTGGCCATCTGGCTGCCGCCGCCGTAGCCGCCACCACCCGAGCCCCGTCCGCTTATGCCAAACGCGCCGACACCGATAGACCCCATTGGAGCCGGTGGAGCCGACGGAGCCGCCATCGACTTCATCGGCGACGACGACTCTTTCTTGCGCTCGGCCCGCTCAATCATCTCGCCATCCAGCTCGGACGCATCGTCTTCCATGCCGGTGTTGTCGCTCCACGAAGACACCGACTGCGACGCGCTGCGCACCGAGTCACCAACCGCCGAGTTCAGATGAGTCGCCGGGCTACGCGAAGGCACCCGGTTGTCATAGACCTCAAGGATCGCCGACACCGCCACGCCCTTGCCTGCATCCTCTGCCGCGATCTGCACCGGAATCGTCGCCTTCGGGCTGCCTTCCTTCGCAGCCTGCACGCTGACCTTGAGCGATGACGGCGGAAACGCGAGCGCCCAGCCTTCCTTGAACGTCTCCCCGACAAAGCCGCCGATCGTGACGAGCGAGTACGGTCCCGACACCGGCACATCGAGCTTGCGACCTGCCGCAAGCTCGCCCCCGAGCTGAAGCTGCTTGGACACAAACGTCCCGTCAGGGTTTGGCGTATGAACGAACAGCGCCGCCGAGGTCACTTTGGTCGTCACCTCAATGCCAATCGAGCCCGACTGCGCGATGAGCGAGCTGACCACGAACGGATCACTGCCCTGCTTCTGGCTTTCGACAAACAGATCGCGACCCGGCACCTGGACCGTGCGCTCATACGGGGCGACGCCGACCTTGTGCAAGTAGCTCACGCCGCCTGCCGCCATCACCATGTCCCGCTCGACGTGGCTAGAGCCCTCAAACTGATGACGCAGGCTGCCACGCGGCGACACCACTTCGATCTGGAACGGACCCGAGTGACCGCCGACGTTCAGCGTACCGAGCAGCTCCCCCTTTTCGACCATCACCGTCTGCGATGGACCCGCGTAGGTGCCATTACAGCCCGGCAGCATGCAGCGCGAGTGAACCTTCACCTCACCGCTAAATGGCTGGTTCGACAGCCGCAGCTCGTTCTTGAACGACAGGCCGTTGCCCCAGCGCTTGCCCGCCCCTGCCGCGTTGCCCAGAAACCACGCCCCGCGAATCCGCTCTAGCTCGTCGGCCTTGGTGACTTTCTTCCACTCGTGCGCAAACGACAGCGATCCCAGCGTGCCTTCGACCACCGAAAACGTCGCCTGACCTTTGCCCTTGCCGCCCTGGACCGCCACATCAATGCGGTACTCGCCGAGTTCCAGCTTGCGCGCCGTTCCGTCCAGCACTTCCAGCACCAGCACGCCACTTGCGTCCAGCTTGCCCTTGACGTCTTGGCTCTGTCCGTCGCGCTTGGCCAGCTTGCCCGACACCTCGGCGGACGGTCGCCCGAGCGCCATCACCTTCAGGTAGACCTTTTCGTTTGGCCAGTACTGCGGCTGATCGGTCGTCACCGATGTGAGGTCCAGCGACAGCGCCGCCTTCACCCGATCGACCGGACCCAGCACCTTGCTGTGATCCATATCGACCTTCCAGAACTTCGACTCGCGCACGCCCTGCGGCTTCTTCTTGACCGCCTGCGCGCCACTGCCTACGGCCACCGCCAAGGCACACAGCGACACCAGCAACGACTTTTTCATGGCAGTCATCGTACCGCCAAGCGGCAGAGCCAGGCACGTCTACCGCCATCATTCCCCGCGCTGCGACGGAAGCTGGGGCGCAACCACCCGACCAGGGTCCAGACCCTTCCCAAGTACTCCCCGGACCACTCAACCCAGGGCGATCACCCTTCCCAAGTACTCCCACAACCACTTTCGCCAGGGTGTCGACCCTTCCCAAGTACTCCCACAACCACTTTCGCCAGGGTGTCGACCCTTCCTGAGTACTCCCACAACCACTTTCGCCAGGGTGTCGACCCTTCCTGAGTACTCCCACA
>ERZ724514.53-NODE-53-length-44293-cov-6.257923_pt1 | contig 44293 bp, 39 predicted proteins | sample MGYA00376047_ERZ724514 | MGnify/ENA primary metagenome ERZ724514 (study PRJEB28724, sample SAMN07190883) | activated sludge metagenome | isolation source: activated sludge of sewage treatment plant in Hong Hong | place: Hong Kong | collected 2016-03-17 ...
GGCAGCCTGCCAGTGCAGTTTGTGCGCGTTCGATCGGTACATGGCAGGCTGCCAGTGCAGTTTGTGCGCGTTCGATCGGTACATGGCAGCCTGCCATGCACGGATCTGCACGACTTCGGGATCGCGGACAGCCTGCCATGCACGGATCTGCGCAAGTTGGGGATCGCGGACCCGCTGCCAACTACAGTTCTGCGCAAAATCCCCGCGAGGTCACGCTGCCCGCGCCCCCCCGCTTCGACCTTGCTGGAGCTAGCGTGTGGCCACTGGGACCGATGGCGTCAGGCTCCGGTCACGGCCACTGTCTGCGCTGTGACAGCCCTCGCAGGTTGGGTTCGCCACCCCGAAGTACTGCACATCCGGCAGCCCCGTCGTTTCGTACCACGTCCAGGTGTCCGCCGTCGTCCCCGCCCGCGTCTTCACCCCCACCGCGTACCCCGACACCGACCCGCTCGAATACAGCTCTTTGACCGCCATCGAGCCCACCGCCATCGGGTAGCTCCCCGTCCGCCGCGCAAACAGGTACTTGTTGTTGAAGTACGTGCGCACGCTCCCCCCGTGCGACCGAACCGAGTCGTGAACCGCCGCCTCCCCTTCCCACTTTAAGTAGGTCCCCGCTTGCAGGTACGCCGTGATCCCTGCCTTGTCCGCCACGATCGTCGTCCCATCGTCATCGACCGGAACGGCGGTCGCAGTCGGGTCGGCCCCGGTATCGCTGCCGCAGTGAAGCGACAGGGCACAGCCCAGCAAGGCAGCGGCACGCAAGGCGCGAGGTAGCTGGTTTTCCATGGCGGCTCCTTTGCAATCAGGATACCGAAAACCCGAGGCGGCTTGGGCAGGCGGGCCGGAGCGCGCCGACTACTTGGCCTTTTTCAGCGCCAGCGCGTTGATGCAGTAGCGCAGACCGCTCGGTGGCGGACCATCTGGAAAGACGTGGCCCAGGTGCGCATCGCAGACCGCGCAGGTGGTCTCCACCCGGATCATCCCGTGGCTGTCGTCGCCATGGTAAGCCACCACGTCCGGGGCCGCTGGATCCGTAAAGGACGGCCAGCCCGTGCCCGAGTCAAACTTGGTCTGCGCGTCGAACAGGAACGTATCGCAGCAGGCGCAGTGGTAGCGGCCTGGGGTAAACAGCCCGCACATGTCGCTGGAAAAAGGGCGCTCGGTGGCACTGTGGCGGGTGACGGCAAAGACGGCGGCGGGGAGCAGGGCTTGCCACTCGGCTTCGCTGCGCTCGACCCGGCGAGGTGGGGGCGGGTTGCCACGGCGAATGCGAACGGTTACGTCGGTCCAGGTCAGCATGTCGGGACTCCTCGGTGTGTGAGCCTATCTTAGGGTCAGCTGGTCCGGCATGGCGCACAGACTGCTGGCGTAGATGGCAGCCGAGCCGCGCTTGCACCAACATTCTTGCTACGATGGGCCTGCCGCCGTGAGCTCTGCCGATAGCCCCATTCCGCACTTTGAAGAGCCGCGCTACGACCCGTTCCGCTTTATGAAGTGGGGGGCGCTGCTGCTGCTTGTGCTGACGCTGGTGTCGACCGGCGTGTACTGGCTGCTCGGCAAGCACTACGGACGCCCGGACTGGACGCCCATGAACTGCCTGTTCATGGTGGTCATCACCCTGACGACGATCGGCTACGGCGACTGGCTGGAACTGCGCAACCTGCACCTGGCCGAGCTGTTTACGATGTTTTTGGCCCTGGTCGGCATTGCGGTCCCGGCGTTCCTTGTGTCCAACGTAACCGCGCTGGTGGTGGAGGGACTGTTTACCGATGTGTTTCGGAGACGACGGATGCAAAAGAAGCTGGCCACGATAAAGGACCACATCATCATCTGCGGGGTCGGCACCACCGGCGTCCACTGCGTCAACGAGCTGCTGTCGACAGGCCGCCAGATCGTGGCCATCGATCACAACGAGCCCAAGCTGCGTCACCTGTGCGAAGAGCTGGGCGAGTTCCCCTACATCGTCGGGTCCGCCGAGTCGGACGAAGTCCTGCTGCAAGCGGGCATCGAGCGCGCGGCGGGGCTGATTGCCTGCCTGACCGAAGACAAAGACAACGTGTTTGTGACGCTGACCGCGCGGCAGATGAACCGCAACCTGCGCATCATCAGCAAGGTCCTGGAAGACAGCAGCCGTCGCAAGCTGGCGATTGCCGGGGCCAATGCGACGGTCAACCCCACGCACATCGGCGGGCTGCGGCTGGTGAGCGAGCTGGTTCGCCCCACGGTGGTGACGTTCTTGGACAACATGATGCGGGACCGGCGATCGACCCACCGCTTCGAGCAGCTCCAGGTGACGGAGCGATCCCCGGTGGCGGGCAAGAAGCTGTCGGAAGCCAGCCTGCGTGGCAAGACGAGCGCGCTCGTGGTGGCGGTGCGGCCTCCCGATGCCGACCAGTTCATCTACAACCCGACGGCGGATGTGGTGCTGTCGCCGGGGACGCAGATTGTGTTTTTGGCGAGCACGCTCGACATGGACGCGATCCGCAGCTTGGTGTGCGGGCCGGGCCCCAGCTAGCGCCGGTCTTCGCTATAGTCGCGGGCGATGACGCGCTGGGTACTGCTGCTGCTGGTGATGGTGGGGGCCGTGGGCTGCGTAGGCGCACGGGCTGAACAGACTTCGCCGGACCTGGCGCTGCTGGATGTGCGCAAAGTGGCTCCGCAGGTGGTGGTGGATCTGCGCTACGCCACGGCGGAAAACTTTACCGGCAAGGTGCTGTATCCCAAGTCGGCACGCTGCTACCTGCGGCGGGACGTGGCCGAGGCGCTGCTTGCGGTGGACAAGGCGCTGCGGGCAGAGGGCCTGGGGCTCAAGGTGTTTGACTGTTACCGGCCCCGGCGGGTGCAGTTTCTGCTGTGGGAGATCGTGGCCGATGAGCGCTACGTGGCGGACCCGAAGAAGGGCTCGCGGCACAACCGAGGGGCGGCGGTGGATCTGACGCTGGTGAACCAGGCGGGGCAGGAGCTGGTGATGCCGACGCCGTTTGACGACTTCACCGAAAAGGCGCACCGCAGCTACGAGGCGCTGCCCGAAGAAGCCAAGCGCAACCGCCACAAGCTGCAAGCGGCGATGCAGGCGGCGGGGTTTGTCGGCCTGGCGACCGAGTGGTGGCACTTTGACCATCAGGGCTGGCAGCGCTACCCGATGAGCGACATCTCGTTTGAAGCGCTGGCGCAGCCTGCGCGGTAGGCCCTGTGCAGCCGACGGCAGCTTGCACAAACGGACCGAGCGGTTCAGTGTGAAGGGCAGATGGCCAAGCAGAAGGTGCCGTACCCGCCGCCGAGCTGCCCCGAGCTTACGGGCCGCGATCTGCTGCTGTTTGACGGCGAGTGTCGGTTTTGCCGCGCGCAGTCGGACCGGCTCCAGCGCTGGGCGGGGCATCGGCTGACGACGCGACCGCTCCAGCAAGAGGGGCTGCTGGAAGAGCTGGGCATCCCGTTTGATGAAGCGATGGCGGCAATGCAGCTGGTGACGGCGCAGGGCAGTCGGCATCAAGGGCTGGAGGCGGTGGTGGTGGCGCTGCGGCACCGGCCCGTCCTGGGCTGGCTGTGCAAGCTGTACTACCTGCCGGGACTGCGGCAGCTTGGCGATCTGGGCTATCGGCTGGTGGCGCGCTATCGCTACGCGCTGTGGGGACGGGCGGTGGCGCGCGGGGAATGTGACGGCGGCACCTGTCACCTGCACCTGCGACCACCGAGCTAAGCGATCGGACGGAACCAACGCAAGCCAGGCATCGTCTCAGGGCTGTCCCCAACAAGTAAGGAGAGCCCAACCATGAACAAGTTTGCTGCGGTATGCGTTGCCCCTGTCTCGCTGTGCCTGTCTTTGACCCTGGCTGCCTGTGGCGGTGTCGCCATTGATGACGACGGAACCGAAGCCAGTGCAGCGGTGTCGCAGTCGGGTCAGGTGGAATACCTGCTGACGGCCCCGGTGGAAACGAGCGATGCGACGGCGGCAGCCACGGCGGTGGCCACGTCTCCGAAGTGGCCGTCCGGCTGCGCCACGGGGGTCAAAGATCCGACGCAGCCCATCGCCACCATCACGCTGACCAACTGCACGGGTCCGTTTGGCCTGATTCGCTGGAGCGGCACGCTGACCGCCACGTACAGCAAGAATGCGGACGGCACGATCAACGTGAAGGCGACCAGCACCAACATGACGGTGAACGGCAAGACGGCGCAGTTTGCGATGGACCGCACCATCACGGTGGACTCGGCGACCACGCGCACGGTGAAGGGCAGCTCGACCTGGACGCGCCAGAACGCCGAGGGCGAGACGGTGACGCATGCGAACGCGTGGACGGCAATGGTGGACACGACGACGCGCTGCCGGACGGTGAGCGGATCGGGCACGACCACGGTGGGCACCAAGGTCTATGCGACCACGTCGCGGGACTACAAGGTCTGCCGCAGCGTGGACAGCGATAGCTGCCCATCGGGAACGCTGACGCACACGGTGACGCCGGGACAGACGGTGGTGACGGTGACGTTTAACGGCACGAGCACCGCGATGGTGTCGGGTCCAAACGGCAGCCGCAGCGTGCCGATTTTGTGCCAGTAAGACGGAAGAAGGGGTGAGCGACAGGGCCGCAGCCGGGAGCGCGGCCTCGGGGGACTACGGGGTCAGGATCTTGCGCAGCTCGATGTCGAACACGAGCGTGCCCGCAGGCGCGCCGGGTCGGGTCGGGGTGTCGCCGTAGGCCAGCTTGCCGGGAATCCAGAAGCGAGCCTTTTCGCCTTCGACCATCAGCTGCACGCCCTCGGTCCAGCCAGCGATGACGCCGTTGAGCGGGAAGGACGTCGGCTCGCCACGAACCACGGACGAGTCGAACATCTTGCCGTCGGTGGTCCAGCCGCTGTAGTGGACTTCGACCGTGCTGGTGGCCGCCGGGTGCTTCTGGCCGGTGCCCTTTTGCAGCACCTTATAGGCGAGTCCGCTCGGGGTCTTTTTGGCGTCCTTGGGGGCGGCAGCCACGTCAGCGGGGGCCTTGGGCGCGGCGTTGATCTTGATGAGTTCCACATCAAAGACCAGGGTGCCGTGGGGTCCGCCGGGACGACGCGGCGTGTCGCCGTAGGCGAGGCTCGCGGGGATCCAGAAGCGGCGCTTTTCCCCAACGGTCATCAGCTGGACGCCTTCGGTCCAGCCGGGGATCACGCGGTTGAGCGGAAAGGTCGCGGTCTGGCCCCGGGTGACGGAGGAGTCAAACATCTCGCCAGTGGTCATCCAGCCGGTGTAGTGGACTTCGACGGTGTCGGTGGCGGCGGGGTGCTCGGTGCCGGTGCCTTTCTTGAGCACCTTGCTGGCCAGGCCGCTTGCGGTCTTTTGGGCGTCGGCGGGCGCGGCCTTGACGTCTTCGGGGGCGGGAATCGGCTTGGGGCCTTTTTTGACCTCGATCAGCTCGACATCAAAGACGAGGGTTCCGTAGGGTCGGTTGGGGTTCGGGGTGTCGCCGTAGGCCAGCTTGCCGGGAATCCAGAAGCGGCGCGTCTCGCCCACCACCATGAGCTGGACGCCTTCGGTCCAGCCGGGGATGACGCCCTTGAGCGGAAACTCGGTGGGCTGGCCGCGCTTCACGGACGAGTCAAACATCTTTCCACTCGTCATCCAGCCGGTGTAGTGAACCTTGACGGTGTCTTGGACTTCCGGGTGCTCGGTGCCGGTGCCTTTTTTGATGACCTTGCTGGCCAGGCCGCTTGGCGTCTTTTCAGCATCAGCGGGGGCTGCACCGACATCGGATGGCGCGGGAAGATCGCCGGGCTCTGGCTTGGAAGATTGGTTCACGTCGGTTCCTTTCGCGGCGGCTGGGTCAGAGTGGGACGCTGCCGAGTTGGCTGCGGCTTTGGGCTTTTCCGACGGGCATCCGGTCAGAAGAAGCGCCGAGGCAATGGGAAGCAAAGCATGCAGTGATCGCATAGCAGAGCACTTTATCCTTCCGAAAAGCCGTCGTAAACTGCCGCCTCTTTGCGGGCAGCCCCGGCTGTCCAAACGACCGACTTATCGACTGACAGCGCAAACGCTCTCGGTACTTGGCTTACGTAAGGATCTGGCAGTGCACGACATCCCGGCAGCCCTTCCCCTGTCCCAGCGGCGCATGCGACCGCTGCCCAAAGACTTCACGCATCGCACCAGTCGCGGCGCTACGCACGGACCGCTCATCGGGGTCGATGCCGATTTAAGCGGACCAGCGGCGACCGCAGCGGCGCAGTATCAGGAAGCGCCCGACGAGCCCGCCGCCTTGGTGAGCCGTCAGAGCCTGCTGCAAGTGCTGTGGGTGCTGGTGCGGACGGAGTTTCGGGCGCGCTATCGGGCGCAGGCGCTCGGGATCGTGTGGTCGCTATTAAACCCGCTGGTGATGATGGGGATCATCAGCGTGATCTTTACGCAGCTGTTTCGGTCGACAGAGCGCTACTTCCCGATCTTTTTGCTGATTGGGCTTCTGACGTGGCAGTGGTTTTCGACCAGCTTGAACAGCGCGACGGCGATCTTTGTGAGCAACGCGGACATCATCAAGCGGACGGTGTTTGCGCGGGCGCTGCTGCCGATCTCAAGCGTGCTGAGCTACGGGATCAACTTCCTGCTGGAGAGCGTGGTGCTTTTGGCATTCATTCCGATCTTTCCGGGGGCGTTTCAGCTGTCGCCGGCGCTGGTGATGGTGCCGCTGCTGCTGCTGCTGACGGTGGCGCTGATCTCGGGGATTACGCTGGCGACGTCGGTGTTAAACGTGGTCTATCGGGACGTGGCGTATCTGGTGAGCACGGGCCTGCTGCTGCTCTACTGGGCGACGCCGGTGTTCTATCCGATCGACGTGATTCCGTTCCCGTTCCGCACGATCCTCCAGTGCAATCCGCTGGCGGGGATCATGACGGCGCTGCGGATGGCGATCATGCGCGGAGAGTTCCCGACGCCGCTTGGCTGGGCTGGGATCTTGGTTCCGACGGTGCTGGCGGTGGTGATTGGCTGGCGGGTGTTCCGTCACTATGAAGCGATGGTGCTCGACTACGTATGAGCGAGCCGCTCAACACGGGGCTGGCACTCGATCCGCAGCTTCGGCTGTGCTCGGTGGCGGTGATGTCGCCCGCGCCGGGTCCGTACCTGTACCGGGTGCCAAGTGAAGTGACGACGCTGCCCAAGGCGGGGGAGCGGGTGCTGGTGCCGCTCGGGGGTCAGCCGCAGGTCGAAGGGATTGTGCTGTCGGCCATGGAAGGCGCGCTGGCGCAGCAGGTGCTGGCGAGCAGTGGCTTTGGTCCGCAGGCGCTGCGCAGCGTGTCGATGATGCTGTCGGGGCCGATGCTTCCTGCGGATCTGCTGGGGGTGGCGCGGTTTATCGCGGACTATTATCTGGCGCCGCTCGGGGAGTCGCTGCGGCTGCTGCTTCCGCCGAGTGAGCAGGCGCAGCTGGTCGAGCGGGTGCGGCTGAGCGAACAAGGGCTTGCGCTGGCACAGAAGCTCCAGTCGGTGCTGCTGCCACCGGATGCGGCGGATCTGGACCCGGCGGACATTGATCTGTTGCGGATGCTCGGGGCGCGCAAAAGTCCGCTGCGGTTTGTAACGGTGGATCATGCGCTGACGGCGGATGCGCTGTCGTCACGACCGAAAGCGGAGTGGCGAGCGCGCCTGCCGTCGCTGTACAAAGCGCGCCTGATTGAGCTGCACAGCGATGTGAAGCTGGGTCACGGCGAAGGCGAGGACGGACAGACCCGACGCCGCAGCAAAGGCAAAGCGAGTCCGAGCAGCCTGCCCGGCACGCCGAGTGATCTGGTGCTGACGGATGAACAAGAGGTGGCGCTGGCGGCCCTGCTTACGGCGCTGGCGCAGGCAGAGCATGCAAAGCCTCGACGCAGCGGCTATCAGGGCTTTTTGCTGCACGGGGTGACGGGATCGGGCAAGACCGAGATCTATCTGCGCCTGATTGCGGAGTCGCTGAGCCGGGGACAGACGGCGCTGGTGCTGGTGCCGGAGATTGCGCTGACGCCGCAGCTGTCGGCCCGGTTTTCGTCGCGCTTTCCGGGTCAGGTGGCGGTGCTGCACTCTGCGCTGTCGCCCAGTGAGCGGGCCGGGGCGTGGCGCAAGATCCTGCGGGGCGAGGTGTCGATTGCGCTTGGGCCTCGGTCGGCGGTGTTTGCGCCGCTGCAAAACCTGGGCGTGATCATCGTCGATGAAGAGCACGACAGCTCATTTAAGCAGCACGAAGGCGTTCACTATCACGGTCGAGACGTGGCGCTGTGGCGGGCGGCGCAGGCGGGCGCGGTGGCGGTGCTGGGATCGGCGACGCCGTCGCTGGAAGCGCTGGAGCTGTGTCGCAAAGGGAAGCTTACGCGGCTGTCGATGACACGGCGGGCGACCGGGATTGAGCTGCCTCGGGTGGAGATCATCGATCTGAAGCAGCACGTCAAAGCGGCAGAGTCGTCGCTGCTGACCGCGCCACTTCTGGAAGCGCTGCGGACGACGTTCGAGGCGGGCGAGCAAGCGATCCTTTTGCTAAACCGTCGGGGCTACGCGGCGTTTCTTCTGTGCCAGAGCTGCGGGCATCGGATCGAGTGTCCCAACTGCTCGGTGACGCTGACGCTGCACAAGAGCCGTCACAGCTTGATGTGTCACTACTGCGATCACCGCGAGCCGGTGCCACCCGACTGTCCGCTGTGTCAGCAAAAGTCGGTGCTGCCGATTGGGCTGGGAACGGAAAAGCTGCTGGAACAGCTGGGGCTGCGCTTTCCCGAGGTGCGGATGGATCGGCTGGATCGCGACACGTCGGCGAACCTGCACCGGGTCTTGGCGGCGATGCACAACCACGAGCTGGATCTGCTGATTGGGACGCAGATGCTGGCCAAAGGTCACGACTTTCCAGGGGTGACGCTGGTTGGGGTGGTGCTGGCGGATACGGGAATGGGCCTGCCGGACTTTCGGGCGGCGGAGCGGACGTTTCAGCTCTTGTCTCAGGTGGCCGGGCGGGCGGGACGCGCGAAGAAGCCGGGTCGGGTGCTGATTCAGACCTACAACCCGGAACATCCGGCGGTTCACTGCGCGGCAGAGCACGACTTTGCGTCGTTTGCGGAAGCGGAGCTGGAAGCGCGGCAGGCGCTCGACTATCCACCGTGTGTGCGGCTGGGGCTCTTGCGGATCGACGGGGAAGATCCGTACAAGGTCGAGCAGGTCGCCAAAGAGCTGTCGGACATCGTCCGGGGTGAGCTGTCGCGTAGCGGGGAAGGACTGCCGCCGCTCGGTCCGGCGGAAGCGCCGCTGTCACGGCTCAAAGGTCGCAGTCGCTGGCAGATGATGGTGCGGGCAAAGAGCGTCAAGTCCTTACACCAAGTGCTGCGGGCGGCGCTGTCGTACAAAGTACCGAGCGGTCTGCGCGTACATGTAGATGTCGATCCAGGATCGACGCTGTAGCGGGGCTCTCGCAGGTGCAGGCTGGGGCATCGGCTGCATAGTTTGGCTATACTGAAGGTCAGTCTTCACACTTTCGAAAAGAGGAGCGGCACATGGGTCGCGCACTACTGGGCCTGATAAAGGGAGTCCTCATCGGTGGAGGCATCGGCTTCGCACTGCTGAAACTGAACAACCCGCAAGGCATCTTGGCGTTTGTGTTTTCCGCGCTGCTCGGTGCAGTGGTCGGGCTGGTGTGCGGACAGGCACCTTGGCGGGCCGCCACGCTGTGGACGCCGATCCTGAAGATGGTGTTCGGTGCGGCGATTGGCACGGGGCTGTATGCGCTGGGACACCGCTTCATGCCGTCGATGAGCATCAGCATTGAAGGGGTGGGCACGGGGCTGTCGCTCCGCTCGGCAGCGGTGCTGGCCCCGATCATCGGCGCGCTCTACGGTCTGTTTGTGGAATTTGATGACGGTGGAGCGGACAGCCCAAGCGCCCCCCAGAAGAAGTCGCTGCCCGCCAAAGACTTGGATCTGTAGTCGCCCCGGACCTAGCCAATCACAATCGGATCGATGCAGATGCCTACCTCAAGGATGAGGTAGAGCAGCGCGAGGGCTTGCGGCTCGAGGGCTCCGCTTACCTGGCTGCTCGGCTGGGTGTGATAGGTGGTGTACATCACGCGACCGCAGCCGTGCTGGACGCTGGTGGTGACGGGCGAGCTGGATTCCACCCAGACCTTGGGCGTGATCTTGACGGTCTTGCCATCGGCATCGAGTCCCATCCGATCCTGTACCGAGCGAATCGACGTCCACGCATCTTTGACCGAGGTCAGGTTCTGTCCCTGCGCGCGCAGCCAGGCATCCAGTCCGGTGTCACTGCGCGAGACGGACTGATCGCCGCCACCGCCGCCGCAGGCGCTGCCGATGGTCGAGTTTTCGCCGCTCCACGAGATGTAGCCGGGGAAGATCTGGCGAACGTATTCATAGGACCAGTCCGACACGTAGAGCCGTCCGCCCTTTTGGACAAACTCGGTGAGGGTGCTTTTGACGCGCGGGTCGGAGTTGTAAATGCTGGTGCACTTGGGTCCGGTGTCGCCGCTGTTGGTTCCGCCCGAGCAGGGCAGAAACACGATGTGGTACTTGCTGATCTCTTTGGGGTCGGTGATGAGCTGCACCGGGTTGGGATACGGAGACATCTCGAACAGACCGTGGACTCCGTAGATGGCAAACGACGGCGCATCCTTGCCGAGCACCTGCGCTTTGCCGAGCAGATCCTTGGTGATGGTTGCCTTCATTCCCATCCGCGCGAGCACGACCTCAATCGGGTCCCACGCGCCGAGCATGACGGCCATCTTGGGAACGTCGTCCCCGTTGGCCTTGTCCATGATCGGTGGCAGCGTGGTCTTGTCGATGGGAACCTGCTGCTTTCCTTCGAGGATGTTCAGCTGACGAACGCGCCGGAAGGCTCCCTTTTGGACGACCAAGTAGTAGTTGCCGGTGTTGGCATCTAGCTCGAAGGTTCCGTCGGGATTGGTCGATACGTGCGGCGTTCCATCGGGCAGGTGAACGCACTTGTCACAGTAGACGCCATCGGGAATCGCCGCAGGCGGATAGGCCGTGACGTAGACGAGCGCGCCCGAGATAGGAATCGTTCCTTCCGGTGCCACCACCTTGCCGGTCAGTCGACCAATCTTTTGGTTCGGACCGGGATTGGGATTCGGATTGGGATTGTGATTCGGATTGGGATTCGGCATCCCGGACGACATGGTCGAGTCATCAGAGATCTCGCGATCCGCGTTACAGGCCGACAGCGTCAGCGAAGAGACCAGCAAAACCCACGGGGTCAGTTTGAGCAGCCGCATGCGCGGACTATATCCAAGATTCGCGGTGTGAATAGCCAGGAACCTTATCGGGCGCAACGGGGCAGCGACCGCAGCGGGCGTCGAAAAAAGCGGCAGTCTGGGCCGCCGCGCGCCCAGATGGTAGATGCGCACCGATCGGCGCGCAGGGAAGGATGGTCAGGAATCGGAAGGAAGCCGCAGGCGCTGCGGCGGAAGGAAAAGCGACGAGCCGACTAGCCGACGGGCTGCTGGCAGACGTTGGCGCTGCAGGTCAGACCGGCGCAGCAGCCACCACCACCGCAGGTCTGTCCCGCACCGATGCAGGTGGACGGACTGACGCACACGCCGTTTACCGCGACGCCCGAGCAGCACTGGGTGCTGACATCGGCAGCGGCTCCGTCTTGACGGCACGCGACGGGGGCCCAGTACGCGGAGATGTTCTTCGCAGCGACATCCTGACCGGGCAGCCAGTACGGAACGAAGCTCGGATCTTCCCCGGCGTTGGGCGAGTTCTTGATCGCGGCAACCCACAGCTGCTGACGGCTGGTGCCAGCGGTGCCGACCTTGTTATTGCCGTAGTCACGCTCGCTGATGAAGCTGAGCCAGAAGTAACCACCGACGTTGAACGGAGAGAAGTTCGGGAAGAACACCTTCGCCGTCGTGGTGCTGCCCATCGCGTTGGCCAGCTTGATAAGGCCCGTGCCGTCCGGCTTGATCATAAACAGCGAGCCAGGCTTCTGGTTGTCGCTGCGCGGGCTTGTGCCGTTCTGGAACGAAATCCACTTCGAGTCGGGCGACCAGGTCGGATAGCTGTTCTGCGTCGCGCCCGCAACGGTCGCCGCCTTGTGAATCTGCACCACCGGACCGACGGTGTCTTGTCCAGTGACAGGCAGGATCGACAGGTTGGCGACGCTCAGGTCGGTGCCGTCCCCGTTGGCTTCGCTGGCGTAGGCAATCATCTTGCCGTCCGGCGACCAGTTCGGATAGGTGCCTCCCGTCGGAAGTGCGCTGCTGCCCGCGCCGAGCGTAACCGGCTTTCCGTTGGCGGTATCAATGAAGTACATGATGTTGCCGCCGCTCGGGTTGACGACGACCATCCGCTTCGCATCGGGATTGAACGACGAAAAGTAGAACGGCTGGGTCGCGGTCGTGACCGGATAGGTCGTCGGAGCCGGGTTGCCGCTCAGGTTGGCGGTCAGGTCGAAGATGCCGCCGTAGTTGATGCCACCACCGAGCCGACCGACCATGTAGCGGCCATCGCGCGAGACGGTGTGGCAGCCGACGCAGCTCTCGCCGCTCGACGGAGACTTCGGCGGGTTTGGCAACAGGTCCGATGCCGTCGCGGTGCCGTCCTGAATCTTGCGGATCTTGCCGACGTTGATGTCCCAGTAATAGATGGTGCCAAGCAGCGAGCCCTTGGCAAAGTGCATCTTGACTGCGTTTCCGCTCCACACCTTGCCGGTCGCTTTTTCGTAGCGGTCCACCGTCAGGACTGCATCGGCGTCGAGGTTGCTCTGCGCGATGCCGGCCCAGCCCTTGGCATCGACCAGATAGTTCGACGTAAACGCGGTGCTGTTGTGACCGACGTACGCCGTAAACTTCATGTTCGGCTTGACGATGCTGACGCGGAAGATGTCGCCGACTGCGCCCATCGTCCACTGGATGTTGGCCGGATAGACGTTCTGCGGCATCAGCACGTTGTCGAGCGGATACACAATGCCCGCCGCCTTGGTCAGATCCTGCGTCGGCGTCGCGGCTGCAAACAGGGCCGCCGCATTGGCGTCCGTGTTGGGAGTCGACAGCACCGACTCCACAGTCACGGTGATCTTGACGGTGGTCGTCACCGGCGTGCCATTGTCGATGTAGGTCGCAGTCACCTCGACCTCGCCACCGATGGTTCCGTTGGCGGTAAAGACACCGGCAGAGTCCACCGTTCCAATCGCGTTGTAGGGAACGCTCCAGCTCACACCGACAAGCTGATTGCTGGTCGATCCATCGGCGCGAGTACCAGTGACAGCCAGCGCTTGGGAAACGGGCGTTCCGCTCGCTTTGAGCATCACCGGACTCGGCGTGATGCTGATCGAAACGTACTCCGGTGCGGTCTGATTGCCACAGCCGTTCGGGTCCGTGCAGTTTGCGTTGCAAGTCGCCGGATCTGCATTCGGATCCGCACAGACATCACCACCGCCCAGGCTGCTGTTGTTGCAGCCCACCACAACCGCGGTGGTCAGGACGGAAAGAATGCCAAGAAGCTTCCAAGTTTTCATCGTGAATACTCCACCCTAGCCAAGATTCGTAGGCACAGCGCAGACAATGACAGCAGCATTTTACCGTCGGAAAGTGCGATTCATCAAGCGCGATACGGTCTGCGCATTCCTAAGTTGCGGAATCGTAACAACTGTTCGAGCCACGAACGCTCAAGTGACACAGACAGCGCCATCGAAACGGACGCTGTAGCAACTGCTGCAAATGACTCAGGGATTCACCTGAGACGACATCTGCAACACGCCGTACTGCGGAGACATTGCGGAAGGAATCCGATGGATTCGAGGTGTTCTGTGTGGTGAAAAGGAGTCCGGTCAGGAGTCCCATTCATCGCGGTTGACCGGGATGTGTGTCCGGGTAAAGCTATGCAACCATGACCGCCAGCAAACGCTCTGTCTTTGTCACGTTCCAAGGCCAACGACAAAAGATCAGCTTCTATGAAGGAACCAGCGAGCTTGCCATCGATCGCGCCGTCCGTGCGGCATTCGGAATCGCGGAATCGGTGACGCTTCGCTTTCGGGATACAGAGGGAGACGCGCTGGCGCTCTGTGACAAGCTCCCACATGAGCTGGAGCTGACAGCGGAAGCGACGGAACTTGTCACAGCCCAGAAGATGCAGACACGCGATGCGGACACGGAACGGAGTCCGGCTCGATCGGAACAGAGTCCGATTCCCGCGAAGTCTGCGACGCTGCTAGAAGTTCCCGGACCGAGTCCGTGGCCCATCATCGGCAACATCGACCGGCTCCGTATGGGGGAAAACCTACAAGAAGCCCTGGCCAAAGTTGCGTCGGAATACGGTCGGTTTGCGCGGCTGAAGCTTCCGAATCGCGCGACGTTTTACATCAACACCGATGCCGATGTGGTGGAAGAGCTAGACCGTCGTCCTGATGACTTCCGCAAGACCACTCCACCGCCGGCAACACCGCTTGGTCGACTGCGCGCCGGAGCCGCAGGAAAAGGTCTGTTTACGTCCGGTGATGAAGAAGAGATCTGGCAGATCGCGCATCGGATTCTGCTTCCCGCGTTCGGACTGGGAGCCATCAAGCAGTACTTCGGTCGCATCGTGGAAGTGTCCGATGACTTGATCGAAAACCTCCGCAGTCGCAAGCCAAACGAGTCGTTCTTGGTGACAGAGCTGATGACCAAGATGACGTTTGAAGCGATTGGCTATGCAGGCTTTCACTCGCGCTTTCACTGCGTGAACGCCAAAGAAACGCCGCCGTTTGTGCAAGCGATGGTGGACGTACTGGAAGTCGCGATGGAGCAGACGCGCAACCTGCTTCCCGATCGATTCCATGTGCTTCAGCGTCACAAAAAAGACGCAGCATCGAAGGTCTTGTCGGACACGGTGGATCAGATCATTTCCGAGCGCAAAGGGATGATGCAGCGCAATGAAGCGGTCCCAAACGACATGCTTCAGATCATGCTGACGGCGCGCGATCGACAGACCGGACAGCGACTGCCAGATGACAACATTCGCGAGCAGCTCATCACGTTCCTCATCGCAGGTCACGAGACCACAAGTGGCATGCTGTCCTACGCGCTATATTACATCTCGAAAAATCCTCTTATTGAACAGAAGCTCATCGAAGAGGTCGATCGCGTTCTCGGACGAGACTACAGTCGCAAGCCAAGCTTCGCGGATCTGGATGAGCTGGACTACACCGGACGGATCTTGAAAGAAGCGCTGCGGCTCAATCCAACGGCGCCCGGCTTTGGCAAAGTGGTGCAGCGCGACACCGTCATCGCAGGCAAGTATTCGGTCAAAAAAGACAGCATCATTCTGACGCTGCTCGGTAGCTTGCATCGCGATCCTCGGCACTTTGGGAAAGACCCCGAAGCGTTCAATCCCGATCACTTCCTTCCCGATGCGGTCGCGCGTCGTCATCCGCATGCCTACCATCCGTTCGGAATGGGAATCCGTAGCTGCATCGGATCTCAGTTTGCGCTGGTGGAAGCCAAGCTGGTGCTCGCACGGATGTATCAGCAGTTCCGGCTGCGGCTGAGCGATCCGAGCTATCAGCTCAAGCACATTCAGACGCTGACGATCAAGCCACGCGATCTGCTGATGTGCGTGACACCGCGTCAGGAGGAGAAAGGAAAGCAGCCCACCTCACGCGCGGTATCAAACGATCCGGTGCGCATGCAGCGCGAGCCCGCAAGCGCAGAAGGATCGCTGCTGATTCTGTACGGATCGAACATGGGAACCGCGCAGGAGCTGGCGCAGAAGCTGCTCCAGCAAGCTTCCGCGCGGAAGATTTCAGCGACGGTGGCAGAGCTGGATTCCTTTGTGGACAGGCTGCCCAAACAGACTCCGGTGGTGCTGATCTGTTCGACCTACAACGGACTGCCGCCAGACAACGCGGTGAAGTTTCATGCGTGGCTCAAGCAGCTAGCAGGCAGCGACGCGCTACAGGGTGTGGACTTTGCAGTCCTTGGCTGCGGCAACAAGCAGTGGCAAGCCACCTTCCAGCAGGTTCCTCGCTTTCTGTTTGATCGATTGAGTGCGCTGGGCGCCAAGCCGCTGACTCCGTTTGTGGGCTGTGATGCCGACGGAGACTTCGATGCATCGGCAGAGTCTTTCTGCCAAGCGCTGTGGTCTGTGATGGGCTCGCGATCTCCCGCCATATCGGAAGGAATCAGCGCAGCAAGCGACAGCGAACACGCGCTCTCTTACGCAGTGGATGTCGTCCATTCCGCTGGATCGGATGCATCGCCGCTGGCATCAAGTCGCGTGCCCCTGCAAGCGGAAGCCAGACTGTGTACGATCCTCGAACATCGCGAGCTACAGTCCGCGCAGGCAGAGCGCTCCACTCGTCACCTAGAAATCCAGATCCCCGACGGTGTTTCCTATTCCGCAGGCGATCACGTAGGAGTCCTTCCCGACAATCCCATCGCGCTGTGTCAGTCCTATGCACAGCGCTGCGGAGTCCAGCTGTCTGACGCCGTGGTGATTCGTGAAATCGGCGCGATCAGCGGTCCGTTTCCGTGCGGAATTCCTCTCTCTGTCCGCGAGCTTCTGGGACAGCATGTGGATCTAAGCGGACCCCTTACCCGTCGAGAGCTGCGCGTTCTGGCTGCGCGCTGCCAGTGTCCGCCCGAACGAAGCGAGCTGCTGCGACTGGCATCCGCAGAGTCCTTCCCTACCGAGGTACTTTCACAGCGCCTGACCTTGCTGGATGTCCTGCTTCGCTTTGCGTCGATTCCTTGTGATCTGGCCACGGTGCTGTCGCTGCGTCCGATGCTGCGTCCGCGCTATTACTCGATCTCGTCATCGCCCCGAAAGCTACCGAATCGCTGCACCATCACCGTCGGTGTTCATGACTACCAAGGACCCGCAGGACAGCTCCGCGCGGGACTGTGCAGTCACTATCTGGCAGAGCGCACAGAAGGACAGACGCTGCGGGTGATCATCAAAGACACCGGAAGCAGCTTCCGCTTGCCGCCCGATCCCAAGATTCCGGTGATCTTGATTGGACCAGGAACGGGACTTGCGCCCCTGCGAGGCTTTGTACAAGAGCGCGCCGCGCTACGGAGCGAAGGAACGGAGGTCGGCCAGACGCTGCTGTTCTTCGGCTGCCGTCGTCCTGATCACGACTACCTGTATCGCGAAGAGCTGGAAGCGTACGCGCAAGATGGAACGCTCGCCGGTCTGTATGTTGCGTTTTCCCGTCAGCCCGAAACGCCGAAGACCTACGTGCAGGATCTGATTCGGCAGCATGCGCAGAAACTGTGGTCCCTGCTGCAAGAGGGTGCGTATGTCTTTGTCTGTGGCGACGCAAAGAGCATGGCCCCCGCTGTCCAGCAGACCTTTGCAGAGATCCTGACCGCACACGGTGGACAGTCGGCAGAGCAGGCCCAAGAGACGATCCGTAGCTGGCGCAGTCAAGGTCGCTACTGCGAAGATGTCTGGGCTTCGACCTAACGCAGCGGCTGCTGGTTTCGCTCTGCCAATATGAGGCATATGAAATGCTTCATATGTCCTCCATCCAGCCAGAATCGCTGAATCGTCAGACGAACACTCATCGGATCAATATGAAGCAGATGATGTGCTTCATATTGGTTATTCTTCGTCAGATGACTCTTCGTAGTAGCGCACAAACAGGTTCAGATCACTGCCGCCCAGTCGCAGCTCATTGATCGGACACGGAGAGCTGACTTGGCAGCGATCGAACAGCGTACGCAGTCGCTTGCGGTCGTGCGCATAGATGCAAAAGTCCCCGCGCTTGGGATCGACGATGTCGAGCAGCCAGTCGGTGCGCGGCCCCGGTTCGTTGAGCACGCTGCCCTGCCCCTCCAGCTCGACCCGACCGCTGACCATGTACGTCAGATCCGTTTCCGACAGCACGCCTTGGTGTAGCTCGTCGCCGGGATGGGTGTGATAGGTGCCAATCAGCTGCTCGCCCGGCTGAAGCGGACCCAGATCCGCCGCCAGAAAGTCCAGCGAGTCCCCCGCAAAGCGAAACGGAGGAACCAGCACGCGCGTCACATCCACGTCGCTGCCCAGCCGCTTGCCGAGCAGAAACGCCGCAACTTCAGCCACATCATCGCGGCCCAGACCTTCCTGTCGCGTCGAGACGTCCTTGAGCCGCTTGAGCTGACAGACCTGCCGTCCCGAAAAGCGCACGCGCGACAGCTTCCCGTCGAGCTGCACCGCCACAATCCGCGCCCGCGCCTGACACGGAGCATCCGGCGACAGGCTGGGGTGCGGCACCTCGTCGAGGATCGCGTTCAAGATCGCCGCGTTGGCAAACGCATCCTGCGGGTCCAGTCGCGGCACCGTATCGCCTATCAGCCCTCGCTCACGCGCACGTTCCAGCGCATGCACCGACGGAATCGGCGGCCTTCGCTTGTGCGACAGCGCCAGGATCGCCGAGCCCACACCAATGGCGTACAGCGCACAGACCAGCAGCGCGCGTCCCCACTGCGAAGCTCGTCCCCCGAATCGAACCCGTCTCATGGCGAGACCACCGACGACAATCGTCCCAGTGGTCAGCTACCAGTATCGCGAACCTGGGCTGATTCATGCACAAAAATTTTGTATTCTGCAAAACCTACAAATACTTAGGCACGCAGCAGCGCGGCCCAGCCAGACGTCACGCTACAGCTTGTCCGGTAGCGGAGGCACAGCAGCAGGCAATCCCAGCGTCGGAGAAGGCGCAGACGCATCAGACTCAGCGTCGGGATCAGGACGAAGTGTGACGCTCACCGCCGCGTCCACACCGGCTCGCACATCGACGTCACGATAGGCCGACAGATGTCCGAGCGCGCGCACTTCCAGACGATGTGGACCGACGGCAAGACGCAGCCGAGCCGGACCTCCCGTCGTCGAGCGAATCAGCAGCGGCTGTTCATCCAGCAGCACCGACGAACTCTGCGGCGAAACAGTCAGCACCAGCGTCGAAGTCGGTGTCGGCGGAACCTGCGGATGACAGCCAGTCAGCGCGGCCAGCCATGGCACAGACAGAAGCAGCAGCGACACGCGCACAGCTTGGACCGTCATGGCGCAGGGCTCTCCGTCGGATTCGACTGGGGATCCGGGCTCGCAGAAGGCAAGTCCTGCGCCGACACGCAGTCCAGTCGCAGCATCGACGGACCGAGCGGCACCACCTGCACCCGCAGCCCGGCAATCGGTGTCCGGTACAGCGCAGCGCCCAGCGTCTCGGTCGTCGCTGTGGTCGTCAGTTGAAAGTGAACCTGCTCATCGCCACCGTCGGCCAGCACAATCCGTCGCGGCTCGACGCGCGTCACACCCGGCAGCGCCGCCAGCGCCTTCCACAGCTTGTTCATCACCTGCGGCGTGCGCAGTCCCGTCGTCAACAGCAGCACACCACCGCCGACGCGACCGAGCAGCCCGCTGCGATCCGCCAGCTTGCCGAGCAGCGGTCGTCCCAGCTGCGCCACCGCCAGTCCAAGCGCAGCCTCGGGCTTTTCCGCAAAGCCGCTGCCTTCACCCGCTTCCGTCTGCGGCGCGGCGCTCGCATCGGGAACGTACTGCCACGCGCCCTTGAGCTGCGCCGACCACAGCCGAGGACTGGTCCCACGCACCTCCACCTGCGGCGCGGCGACGTTGCCCACAAAGCCGAGCCGTGGACCCGCCCACGACGACGTCGCGCGACACTGATCCATCGTCCCCAGCTCGACGAGCTGTCCGCGCTGCGTCAGCCGATCTTTGGCGTCGGTCGCCAGCACGCTCGCCAGCGCATCCGCCCCGGTGAGCTGCACACACACCAGCACCTTCGCTCGTCCGTCGCCGCGCTTCGACTTGGGCAGCCCCGCCTGTAGCTCTTTGAGCACCTGCGCGACGTCCACCTGCGCCATGATCTTGAGCACCAGCCGCCCGTCCAGCTCGCTCTCTTCGACGATGCGGTACGACGACACAAAGTCCCGCGCCCGTGCGCCCAGCAGATACGTTCGCCCGCGCACCTCGGGAGCCGCTTGCTCGACGGCCAAGTCCAGCGCTTGCCGCATCGCTTCCGCCAGCGCCTGATTCCGGGTCTTGGTCGCATCCTCTTGCATCGCAACCTGCACCGAGGACTCGATCTGCATCTCTTGCGCCGCAGCGGGCGAAGCGAATCCAAGCAGTCCCACCGTCAGTGCAGTCGATATCCCTTGACAACATCTAGAAAGTGCGGGGTGAAGCTTCACAGGCGACATGGCTATTGTTCCTCGCCAGAGCCAGTGCCCGCGTCGGGAACGGCTGACTCTTGCGTCGCGCCTTCTTTACCACGATCTGCTTTGGCCACAAGTGGCAGCGACAGCCACAGCACCACACCGCCGGTTGCGCCGTAGTCGATGCGATCGACGACGGCGGCGCTGACATCCAGCTTGGCGACGCGCTCGGCCCCACCAAAGCGAACCAGCTTCGCTTTGTGATCGCGCACGACGACGGTGAGTGCCTTGCGTAGCTTGTCTTCGGCCCGACTGCGTGCGACACGCTCGGCCTTCAGACGCGCCACATCCGCCGACGGAGGATACAGATCCGCCGCACAGCTTGCGACCGCGACCAGCTTGCCCGCCGCAAAGTCCGCCGTCACACCCGCAGCGATCGTTTCGGGCTTGTCTGCCGCAGCAGCCAGCGTCGGAAGCAGAGCCAACGCAAGACCCAACCTACACCACTTCATCGACGCTGACCTCCCACCGAATCAAAGCGCCCCGGCGTCGCCACCCAATCGGCAATGGAATCCCAGCGGGGCCGCAGCTTGCTACTTGTCACCACCTGCATGTGATTTGGATCTATCGCATCACCGAAGCGCCGTCCAAGCTGCCAGTGCTCGAGCGGACCGTTTGTGCGAGCCCACAGCCGAAGCTGAACATGCGGCGTCGACAGCAGCCGGTCGCCCTGCCCCGCGACGCTCAGAATCGGCACCGACACCTTCGCAAGCCCCGGCAGATACGAGCTTCCGCGACGATCCGTCCACTGATTGCGCGAAACCCAGCTGCCCATCTGACGAAGGTAGGGCCGCGGCTCGTCCACCGTGCCAACACCGAGCTTGCGCGACGGAAAGTATCCCGACGGCAGCGACGCCCAGAGCAGCGCTTGAAACGACGCACGCTTGAGCAGCCGACGCAGCTTCGACGGCTCCAGCTCATCGAGCCAGATGCTGCTCGCCAGCGCGACCACTCCGTCGAATGCCGACAGCTCCGCTTGCAGCGCCGCCAGCGACAGCCACGCGAGCGCCAGGTGTCCAAACAAGCTGTGTCCCATCGCGATCTGCGGCAGGTTCGGCTCGACGCTGGCAAGGTACGCGCTGATGCAGCCGGTGTCGTGAACCAGCGTGTCGTAGTCCCAGCTTGCGCCCTCATTCACCGACGGAACGGACTGTCCGTGACCACGCTGATCAAACCAGAGCACCTTCAGATCACGGGAAAGCAGCGACGACAGAAGTCCACGACCCGACGGAGTATCGAGCGTCCGGCGATCAACCATCATCGCGTGCGACAGCGCAACCACCGCAATCGGCTTGTCACTGCGACACAGCCACTCTCCGCGCAAGATGGCTCCGTCGGACATTTGAATGGCAACCGGCTCGCCTCCACGCAAGGGCGGATGCGTCGCTGGTACCACCGTCCAGTCGCTCGGAACAATACGCGGCTTCGTCGGCAAGAAGGCTGGAGGCACGGTTCCTCGTTTTGGTAAGCCATGGTAGCCTGAATCGCTGGGGAATGATTGGCCATGGCCAGGCTGTTCTATAAGGATGTGTCAGGGACGACGGGGACGGTTGAGCTACAGACCGCGCCGGTGCTGATTGGCCGCGCGACGGACTGTCAGATTCAAACGCAGGATGCGCAGGTTTCCCGTCGCCATGCTCGGGTGATCTTCGACGGTTCTTCGTATTGGATCGAAGACACCGGAAGCGCCAACGGCGTCTTCGTCGGAAACGAGCGAGTACCGCGCTATCAGCTGCGACCGGGAACCAGCTTTCGCTGTGGCTACCTGGAAGTGCGCTTCGAGCTGGATGCTCCAGCGGGAGGACTTCCCGTCGCTGGACCGCCTGCTCCGCCCGCTGCGCCAGTGGCTCCGGTTGCGCCCGCTGCTGTGCCGGTGGCGCCGGTCGTCGCGGCTCCGTCTGCGGCTCCGTCCGTCGGTGTGAGCGAGCTACAGAGCCTGCGCAGCGAGCTAGAGAGTGAGCGGCGAAAGCGCACCGATCTGGAGTTTGAGCTGTCCGAGCAGAGGCGCAAGCTCGACGAGCTGCAGGCGAAGCCCGCTCAGGCGGTCAGCGAAGCCGATGCAGATCGTCTGCGTCGTCGCGTCGAGCAGCTAGAGTCCGAGCTAAAGCGCAAGGCGCCAGCGGGATCGGGCGGTGGTGCGTCGTCGGAAGCACTTCGCGCAACCGAAGCCGAGCGAGATCGCCTACGGACGCGCGTCGCGGAGCTAGAAGCCAAAGCGAAAGAGCCGAGCAAAAACGATGACCAAGAGATGGAGCTTATCCGTCAGCGTCGTCGCGTCGAACAGCTAGAAGCAGATCTGCGTCGGGTTCGGGGCGGCAAGCCCGCAGAGCCCGCTCCAGCACCGTCTGGCGATGCCTTGGTGGCCGAGCTGGAAGAAAAAGTCCGTCGCCTGATTGAAGAGCGCGACGAAGCGGTTCGCAAAGCCAGCACGCCCGTGCTCGTGGCTCCGGCGGCGGCAGCGCCCACCGATCCGAAGGTGGCAGAAGAGCTGGAGCGGGCCAAACGTCGCATCGAACAGCTGGAGTCTGAGCTTCGTCGCAAGCCCGTCGGACAAGTGGCTGACACGCAGCGGGCGACCGATCAGCGCGGAGAGCTAGAAGCAGCGCTTCGTCAGCTTCGGGACGTGGAAAAAGAACGAGACAGCCTGCGCGAGCTGGTGGCTCAGTCGACGGGAAGTGCGCGTCCGCCCAAAGCAGCGCTTGATGGACTGTTGGCTGTCAGCGACGGACTGGCTGACATTCGCGCCGCGCTCCGGGCTGCTGGGGACGATGTCGCATTAGAGCAGCTAGAGCAGCTACGCTCGACGCTGCGACAAGCCTTGGCCAGCCTGGGACTGACGACCTAAGCCGCTACTTAAAGACCACGACGCCGGGAAGCTGGGTGGTATCCGGCGGCGGAATGTCGGTTCCAAGCTTGACCGCGACGGCAGTGGCAGCAACCGCACCGACGCCCGCGATGATGCCTGTCCAGACATACCAGCGACGATACCAAGGCGTCTGCCGCTGCTCGCTAACCAGTGTTGCCGAGACTTCGACGGTGGTATCGGGCATCACGCTGATCGCCGCTTGAAACGGCAAGTGCTTGGTCTTTTCGACGAGGATTCGATAGTTCCCCGGTGCCAGCACGCGCAGCGGATCGGTGAGCGGCGTCGAGCCACTTGCTTTGGAGTTTACGTAGATCTGCGCACCGTCGATGTTGGCGGAGATCTGAATCTGTCCGTAGCGCTTGAACGTGTCGGGCGGATACAGCTGCTGAAGCCAGCTTAAGATTCGCGCCTCTTCGATGGCTTGCCCACCGACGAGAGAGTCCGCATAGCGTCCAATGACTTTCTGATCTGCGACGGAGATCCGCTGAACCGCGAGCACCACGTCGCCAAGCTGACTGACCGCGAGCAGCAACACCTCGCGCACCCCGAGCTTCTGTCCGACGATGGAAAGACAGCGCGTCTCACCGTCACAGCGCGCGACATCCGCGTCGATACCAGGCCCAAGTCGTCGCCTCGCTTCGGTCAAGTTCACGACGCGCAGCGACGTATTTTGGCTCAGTGCCAAGACCAGTCGCTCGGGCAGGTCGGACAGCGCTTTGACGTCGTTGCGATACTCGAACACCACGACGCCTTCGGACGCGGGCTTTTCGGCAGGCTTATCGACGGGCAAGCTGGCTTTGGCAGACGAAGCATCGACCGCGCCCGCTGCATTTCCCGTCGCAGCAGCGGTCAGCGACGACTTGGCACCTCGGGTTCGAGCCTGTGCAGACGGAAGCGCCAGCAGCGCCAGCAGCGAACACGCAGCGATAAGAGACGTTTTCATCGGCGGGCTCCTATCGTCCAAACAGAACGCTGGCTGCGCTCGGTACGTAGCCTTCTTGGAAGCCACGCAGATACGGCTTGGAGTCGGTCGGGTCGCAGGCGGGCAGACAGGTGCCAACCAGGTTGTTGGCCGAGTCATAGACCCGCGAGGTGCAGTCCTGGTTCTGAAACCCGACGATGTAGTCTTGCTCACGCGCGCCCGACTGAAGGTTCAGCAGCGCAACGTGATACGAGTACCCGGACCAGTCGACGTAGCAGCGATACTGATTGCTCGATCCCAAGTAGGTCAAAAACAGGCCGCGAACCTTGTGCTGAACACGCATCAGCGACAGGGCGCGGGCTCGGTCGGGCGTCACAGCCAGGCTGTAGCCGCTCACATCCGTCGGTGCGAAGAAAATATCAATCGAGCTGACATACGGTTTTCCGTCGCTGGACAAGGTAATTCGATACGGAACTTGCCAGGAGGGAAGATCAAACGCCGACGAAGCCCACTTGTCTGCACCACTTTCCAAGATGAAGATCTTGGCCTGCGCAGCCAGCGTCGGAACATCGGCATTGTCATCGCGACCGACGCCAATGATCGACGAGCGAATGGCACTGACGGCGAGCACGCCGGGTGCGGACAGGATTTTTTCACCACTCGGACGCGCGACGACGACCCGACCGAGCCGCGTTGCACCGCTCACTGAGGCGCAGGGCTGCACCAAGACCTGCTCACCGCTCGCGGTGTAGGCAATGCTGGTGGTGTACGGCAGGCTGCGCTGGCTGATCTGTTCGCCGGTCTTGGGATTGTAGCGACGAAGCAGCGATGGCTCGCCAGTGCTCAGCGTCGAGCAGTCTGGCTCTCCCGGCTGAAGCGGCGGCTTGCCAAAGACCAGCTCGACCATTCCGTCGGGCGTGTAGGCTGCGGCAATCGGCTGGCCAATCGGAGCCTGCGTCGTCGAGTCAATGCTCGCGATGAACAGGTCGCCATCTTTGGTCACACGAGAGCGCAAGCCCGGCAGGTTGCGAATGAAGCCAACAAGTCCAGCGCGTCCGACGGCGGGTGCGACGCGCGGATACTGCAAGATCACGGCGGTCTGATCGACTGGATCGACGACGATGCCTTGCACCGGATTGCTCATGTAGTCGGGTAGCTCGAAGCTGACCTGATCTTCAAGACGCAGCGTATCGACGACGTGCAGCTTGCCCGACAGATTTCCGACGAGCAGCGACTGTCCATCATAGGTTCCAGCAGCGGCGCTCACCGGCGGAGCACTCGTCACACCGGGACTCAGCTGATACGGATCGAGCCAGCGATCGTAAATCGCCAGCAGCGGCTGCACCGAGTTGGGATCGACAATGCGCAGCTTGGACTCGTCGCGCAGCGGCTCATACAGACGACGCGAGGGCGCAAAGATCGGATCGGTCGGAGCAATCGGCGCGACCAGCTTTGGACTGCATCCAAAGAAAAACAGCGGTCGTCGCAGCTCCAGATAGACATCTTTGGTGTCGCCAAACTGCCACGACACGTCGCGCGTCAGAGCCATCCCGAGCAGCTGCTGTCCCGCCGCACCGAGCGCCAGCATCTTCAGATCACGCGGCTCAGACACCCGAATGAGACCCAGATCGAGCGATGGCAGCGACGTCGTGACAGCGTCGGAAGAAGGCTCAAAGCGGGTGCGGGCAAGCAGGTCGTCAGTGCGTCCGTCGCGTAGCTCCAGTGCAGTCACCCGCAGATCACGCAGCGGCGACAGCACCGCATCGTCGGGAGCCGGCGTGGTTCGCACCAAAAAGCGCACCGATCCAGGGTCGGGTTGCGTTTGGCTACAGCCGAAAAAGCCGAGCAAGGTGCTGCACATTCCAAGCGCCAACAGGGGACGAGCCACGCGACGGTATGCACTGCTCCGAATTCGACGAGCGACGGCCTGCGTCATAGATCGGACTCTAACAGAACCGAGGCACCGGCAACCTAGCTTTCTCTCGTGGGCGAGGCTTGCGCTGGTGTACGCTGGAGCCACGAACATGGCGAAATCAAGCATTTTCCGTCGGACAGTTACGCTTGCAGGACTTGGCATTGGTACGCTGTTCGCGGTGGTGACGGTGCGGACGCTGACCCTTACGTCGAAGCAGCCACGAGCGAGTGCTCCGACGGTACCGGAGCTTGGCGATGGCAACCTGCACGCGGAGCGACTGGGACAAGCGATTCGCTTTCGGACGGTCTCGCAAGATGGACAGCCGCCCGCGAGCGCCGAGTTCGACAAGCTGCACGCCTTTGTGCGTCAGAGCTTTCCCAAGGTTCACGCGACGCTACAGCATGAGACGGTGGGCGGACTGAGCCTGCTCTACAAATGGCAAGGATCGGACCCGCAGGCGAAGCCGATTCTGCTGCTGGCGCATCAAGACGTGGTTCCCGTCGATCCTGTGACGGAGTCGCGCTGGCACAAAGCACCGTTTGGCGGCGAGCTGGCGGATGGCTTTGTGTGGGGACGAGGCAGCCTCGATGACAAGTGCTCGATGATGGCCATCTTCGAGTCGGTCGAGCTTCTGCTGACGCAAGGATTTGCGCCTAGGCGCACGGTCTATCTGGCGTTCGGTCACGACGAAGAAGCGGTCTCGGCGGGTGGCGCGTCGCAGATTGCAGCGCTGCTGCACAGTCGCGGGGTCCAGCTGGAACTCACGCTCGACGAAGGACTGACGGTGCTACAGGGCATGATGCCGGGCGTTACGCGTCCGGTTGCTCTCGTCGGTGTGTCGGAAAAGGGTTTCATCAACGTCGAGATCGAAGCAGCGGGAGAAGGCGGTCACTCGTCGATGCCGCCCAAGCAGACGCTGATTGGACGGCTGGGACGTGCGCTGGCTCGGCTCGAAGAGCATCAGATGGACGCTTCGCTACTGCCACCGACGAGCGATATGTTTGACTTCGTCGCGCCAGAGATGTCGTGGCCGCTCAAGCCGATCATCGCGAATCGCTGGCTGTTTGGACCGATCCTGCGCTGGCAGCTCGAGCAAGCCAACTCGACGCGGGCGCTGCTGCAAACGACGCAAGCACCGACGATGTTATCGGGAAGTCCGAAGTCGAACGTGCTGCCGCAGTCGGCGCGAGCGACGATAAACTATCGGATTCGCCCCGGTAACACCACGGCGCAAGTGGTTGAGCATGTTCGCAATGCGGTCCACGACGATCAGGTCAAGGTTGCGATGCAGCCAGGGTCAGGAACTGAACCGTCGCCAGTTTCGGATGTTCACTCGGCGGTGTTTTCGACGTTTGGGCAGACCATCGTGTCGCTGTTTCCTGATGCGCTGGTTGCGCCAGGGCTGATGATTGGCGCGTCCGACGGAAGACACTTTGCGAAGGTGTCAGACAGCGTCTATCGCTTCGTTCCGATGGTGCTGGCGCCTGAAGATCTGGCGCGACTGCACGGCACCGACGAAAGAATCCGCCAAAGTGACTATCTACGGATGATTCGCTTCTATGCGCAGCTTGTGCAAAACCTCGATGGGACGCGCTAGCTTGCAGACGAAGAAGGAGCTTGAGCGATGACTGCGCTGCGCGTCTTTTTTCGCTGTTTCGATGGCTGTCCGGGTGAGTGGCCGCTGTCGCTCATTGATACGCGCTGTCCGCGCTGTGGTGGGCTGCTCGACGTGCAGCACGATGAAGCCGCGCTGACGCATCGGTCGGGTGCAAAGTGGCGAGAGCTGTTCGATGCGCGGCGGCTGTCGTCGCACTGGCCGATGCCAAGCGGGGTCTGGAGCAAGCGCGAGTGGGTCAATCCCGAGCTTGCAGACGAAGATCTGATTTCGCTGGGGGAAGGATGGACGCCGCTGGTGCCGATGCCGACGCTCGGGCAAGAGCTGGGCATCCGCAACCTGTGGGTGAAGCAGTGCGGACACAACCCGACGGGATCGTTCAAAGATCTGGGCATGACTGGGCTGCTGTCGCAGGTGGCGCGGCTGCGACGGCTTGGGGCACACATTCCGGCGGTGGCGTGTGCATCGACGGGAGACACCTCGGCAGCGCTGGCGGCGTACTGTGCGCGCGCGCAGCTCCAGTCGATTGTGTTCCTGCCCGCAGGCAAGCTGTCCGACGAGCAGCTCACGCAGCCGCTCTGTAACCACGCGCAGACGGTGGCCATCGATAGCGACTTCGACGGCTGCATGGCGCTGGTGGCGGCGTTTTGCAGTCGGCACGGCATCTATCTGGCCAACTCGATGAACCCGCTGCGCATCGAAGGACAAAAGACGCTGTCCGTCGAGATCACGCAGCAGCTTGGCTGGCAGGTTCCCGACTGGGTGATTGTTCCAGGGGGAAACCTGGGACATGTGACGGCGCTGGCTCGCGGCTTTGCGCTGCAAAAAAAGCTGGGACTTGTCGACAAAGAACCGAGGCTGCTCGTTGCGCAGGCGGCACAAGCGGCGCCGCTCCATCGCGCGTATCTGAACGACTGGCGCTTTGAAAAGACGGTGGCGGGACCGACGCAAGCGACAGCGATGGCGATTGGCAATCCGGTCAATGTGCGCAAAGCGATTGCCGAGCTTCAGCGCGTCGACGGAGCGGTCGAGTCAGCCAGCGAAGACGAGATCACGCGGGCCTGGACCGCCGGAGACCGTCACGGACTACAGACCGATCCGCACACGGGCGTCGCGCTGGCGGCGCTCCGCAAGCAGGTCGAAGCAGGACGAATCTTGCCAAGCCAGCAAGTGGTCGTGGTGAGCACCGCGCATGGGCTCAAGTTCGGAACGCTCAAGCGCGCATTTCACCTGTCGCCCGGTTCGGACACCCAGACCGCACTGCGCAATCCGCCGCTGCGCGTGCCAGCGCACTTGCCTGCGATTGAAGACGCGCTCCTTCCCAAGCTGCGCTAGCGATTCGAGTATCATCCGCAGCCATGCGACAAATCTGGATTACCAAAGCCGGTGCGCCCGAAGTCTTGCAGGTTCGGGAAGCGCCCGATCCCGAGTCACAGAGCGGACAAGTGCGCATTCGCGTCAAGGCCGCAGGAATCAACTTCGCGGATCTGATGGCTCGCACCGGAATGTATCCCGATGCACCGCCGATTCCTTGCGTGGTCGGCTATGAAGTGTCCGGCGTCATCGATCAAGTCGGTCCGGACGTCAGCGGACTTTCCGTCGGAGATCGCGTGCTTGCGATGCCTCACTTTGGCGGCTACAGCGATACGATTGTGATTCCGTCTACGCAGGTCTTTCGCATGCCGGACAAGATGTCCTTTGAAGAAGGAGCCGCGCTTCCGGTGGTCTATCTAACGGCGCATCACATGATGCTGTTCGTTGGGAATCTGCGCAAAGACATGCGCGTGCTGATTCACTCCGCAGCGGGAGGTGTTGGCCTGGCTGCCATTGATCTGGCGCGTGCGCACGGCTGCGAGATCTTCGGAACCGCATCCCCGGCAAAGCACGGCTTCCTGCGTGAGCGCGGCTGTCAGCATCCACTTGATTCTGGACAAGATCTGACGACGCAAGTTCGCGCCATTGTGGGAGCCAAAAGCGGAGTCGATCTGGTGCTCGATCCCGTCGGTGGAAAGTCTTTTACGGACTCCTACCGTTTGCTACGAGAAGCCGGACGCTTGGTCTGTTTTGGCGTCTCTTCGATCAGCTCAGGAAAGAGCCGCAGCATTCCGAGCGCGATCAACATGTTCGTACGGACTCCGCGATACAGTCCGCTTCAGCTCATGGATGACAACAAGTCGGTGCAAGGCGTGAACATGGGTCATCTGTTTTCGCGCATCGATCTGCTACGTCCGCAGTTTGAAGCGCTGATTGCGATGTATGAGCGCGGCGAGATTCGTCCGTTTGTGGATCGCTCGTTTCCGTTTGCAGAAGCAGCGTCCGCGCATCACTACCTGCACGATCGGAAGGCCAAAGGAAAGCTGCTGCTGATTCCCTAACCGCAAGCAGGAATCCCGCTTGGGAGTCCTGCGTAGGAACTCATTTTTCGACGGGAGAACTGCTCATGCGAGAACCTCCGCACCATCTGTACTTTGATGATCGATCTGCGGTTTCCTGGCAGCGAGATCTTCAGCAAGCTGCGTCGCTTGCACTGGCAGACAACAAGCGACTCCTGATTGTGGTGACGCATCCAGACTGTGGTGGATCGCGTGCGCTGCTCGAGCGCGTGTTTCCCAAAGAAGAGATCACCGAAGAGCTACGCAGCGGCTTTGTCTGTGTCGCAGCAGACTCACGCACGCTGCCCGCAGAGATTGCGTCTCTGCTTGCATCGGCCCCGAAGAAAGAGCCGACTCCGGTCTGTCTGTACGCGCTGGCAGAACCGAGCGGAGTCCGACTCCTGTTTTCCACCGCAGGAGGCCGTCCGCCCGCTGTCTTTATCCGAGATCTGACCGACGCACACGCTCGCCACTGATCGCGCCACGCTGCACTTCATAACCTTGCGTCCGCAGCGCCATCCGCAGTCCTTCCGCAAGCGTTGCATGACAGGGAGGAAGCGCTGTGTGCTGACTCCTTCGCGATAGCTCGATCGCCAACGCAGGCGACAGTCCCACCAGCATCACCGACGATCCAATCAAGCGAATCGCCCGCGAAGTCTTCAGCAGAGACTCCGCAGCCATCTCATCGATCTGCGGCAGTCCGGTCAGATCCAGAATCGCAACCTTGGCGCGGTGTTCCACAATCGATGTCAGCAGACGATGAATCAGCTCGTCGGCGCGCTCTGCGGACAGCTCTCCGATGAGCGGCATCACCAGCACACCTTGAAACACACTGATCACCGGAAGCGATACTTCATGCAGCAGACTGCGCTGCTTCTGAATCACTGTCATCGCTTCCTGAAACTCGCGCTCACGCTCGGCGGCCACCCGCTGCAGATCCGCTTCCAGCTGCGCCCGACGCTCTGTGATGGTGCGATTTAGCTTGTCGACATACTCATCACCCATCTGAAAGATCGCGGTGAGATACGCATCATCGACCACACGCAGACAAGAAAACGCAAGCTGCGGCTCGACGTTTGGTGGCGACAGAAGCTCTGCCATCGCGGCCCGAAACGAACAGAATCCGCGCAGCAGCGTCGAGATATGAAACTCACTCGATGCGCGATAAGCCGTCACAAAGCCGATGAACTCCGCAAGCGGAACGGAGTCTGCGCGCAAGATCAGCGCTTCATTCCAGCGCACCACACCTTCGACCAAGCGACGTGTCTCTTCGCGAGGCCGCTGTCCTTGTAAGTCCCGAGCCTGCGCAATCACCCAGTCCGTCGCTCGCTCGATCACTTCCCGGTGATGTCCCTGCAGAAAGACCGCCAGGAACTGTAAGACAGAATCGCTCATGGACTGTGTACGCTCACACGATGCTGCCGATGCCGATTCACGTCCGTTCGCGTTCGGGGTGTCCCAGTCCGGCCACAAACGCTTCGATGATCGCAGCCGTTTCCCGAGGCCGCTCAGCCTGAACGTAGTGTCCGGGTCCTGGCAACATCGCGAGCCGCGCACCACGAATCGGGTTCACCACCGCTTGACGCAAAAACGCAGGCGGAAGGAATGGATCATCGGTTCCCACCACCAGCGTTGGCGCCGTGATCGCCGCGAGCTTGTCGGCAAAACCGCCCGCAGTCCATGCATCAAACGCCTGCTCGATACACTGCGGAGCGACGGTCACGGAGTCATCCAGTAAGCGCTCAAGAGAGGACGCGCTCAGCTGCTTACAGGCCAGTCCCAAGATGGTCTGCTGTAGGTGCCTGTTCTGGGCTGAGCCGCGAAACAGAGCCTGCGCATCAGCCGGAAGCGGAATGCCCGATGCGGGCACCGGACACAGCAGGATCTGCGCACGGACACGCTCGGGCGCAGTGCTTGCAATCCACTGCGCAATCAGTCCGCCCATGCTGTGCCCGACAAGGACAAACGATCGACTCTCCAGCGCATCGGCCACCGCCAGGACATCGGCTGCGTAGTCCGAAATGCCGTAGCCACGCTCAGGTCGATCCGATGCGCCGGTTCCGCGCTGATCGAGGACCACCAGGCGCAGTCCTTCCTGATCGAGCGCTGCAATCATGTCGTCATAGACCGCGCCAGACATCATCCAGCCGTGAATCAGGAACACATCGCGAGAGCCTGCGCCGATCACGCGATAGGAGATCCGAACACCATCACGCGTCACAAAGTCTCTTCTCATGGGAGCCCGATCATATACCGCGGCCCGCGCGCGCTGAAAGGGCATTTTCCGTCTGACAACAGCGACTAGCGAAGCCGTCCAAAGCCCTCAGCATTCCGCCTGTTTGGGTTCGATACCGGGCAGAAGTGCTGAACAAAAATACAGCCAATTGTTCCGACATTCGCAGACCACACAGTAAGATGCGGTCATGAACTTGGCCGAAGGACTACGCAGACACGATGACGGAGTGGTTCGCTGCTTTTGGGCGAGTGACGATCCACTGTATCGCCGCTATCACGACGAAGAGTGGGGCATGCCGGTGCGCAGTGACACGCGGCTGTTTGAAAAGCTCTGTCTGGAAGGCTTTCAATCGGGGCTCAGCTGGCTGACGATCTTGCGCAAGCGAGAGTCATTCCGCGCAGCGTTCCACGGCTTTGAGATCGATCGCGTCGCAGCGTTTGGTCCGTCCGATGTCGAGCGGCTGCTCGGGGATGCGGGCATCGTGCGACATCGCGGCAAGATCGAAGCAGCGATTCAAAATGCGCGCGCGGTGCAGCAGCTCATCCGTCAGGAAGGCTCGCTGTCGGACTATGTCTGGCGCTTCATTCCGCCCGCGTCTGAGCGTCCAAAGAAGCTCGATTATGCGTCGCTGCGCGTGCTCGGACAGACAGAGACTTCGCTGCGGCTGTCACGCGATCTCAAGCGCCGAGGTCTGCGCTTTGTCGGACCCACCACCGCGTACGCATTCATGCAAGCGATGGGACTCGTCAACGATCACATCGATGGCTGTCCGGCCCGCGCCGCAGTCAGCGCCCACGCCCCAGGTCACGCCGCGTCCGCTGCCCGTTAGGAAGGTGAAGCCGCGTCGGAACCGTCGGATGCCTTGGCGGCTTGTTCGGCGGCACGCTGTGCTTTGCGAGCGGCCTTGGCAGCGGCTCTCGCTTCGTCTTCTGCGATGGCTGCACGCGTCGCACGACCGCCAAACACAAAGCCCAGGACAAAGCCCAGGCACAGCATGGCGGGAATGTAGATGATGTGAGCCGCCGTGGGCATCAGCTCTTGCTCAGCGACTTCAGCTTGCTCTCTAGCTCGGCCAGCTCTCCGTCTACGCGACGAATGCCGCGACCCAAATAGACGACGTAGCCAAGCACCGCGATCCAGACAAAGCCATACGCAGTTGCCACAAGCGGTCCCGCCGGAATCGACTCATCGACCGTCGGTCCGTTCATGGGTCGGCTCTCTGATACAAAGCCGTCTTTGTCCGGCTCGGCAGCCGGTTTCGGGGCTTCTGCCGCGCGACCGGAAGCAGGAAGCGGAGCCAGGTCCGCCCACGCCGGAGCGCTCAGTCCACACAGCAGCGCCAGGCTGATTCCCACGCTGCGCAGGTGTCTTACGGTTTGGTCTCGAAAACTCCGCACGTTACTCATCGAAAAGCCCCGCATCTTCGGCCTGCATCTTGAGGTTTGCGAGCTGGTCCCTTTGCCGCTGAAGCCGCATGCGCAGCGACATGAGCACCGCAAACAGCAGCGTAAACGTCAGCACCGATGTCCACAGCGCCAGCCGCATCGACGGCTCAAGCGTCGGCACCACGCTGGTCTTGGGATGAATCGTCCGCCACAGCGAAACAGAGATGTAGATCATCGGCACATCCGCCGCGCCAAACACCATCAGGCCCGCCGACAGCCGAGGTCCGCCCGGTCCGCCATACTTCTCTGCAAACAGTGCGGCCACAAAGATGATCCACAACAGCGCACTCGTCGTCAGGCGCACATCCCACTGCCACCACACACCCCACGCTTTGCGCGCCCACAGCGGTCCGGTAAACAGCACACACAGACCGAACACCACCGCCAGCTCTGCCGCTGCAATCGCCACCTGTCGCGACTTTTCAGAGCCACGAAACAGATACAGCGCGCTCGCTCCGCCCGCGATGAACGCGCCAATCATCGTTTGCCACGCGCACGGAACGTGGAAGTAGAAGATCCGCTGCACCAGGCCCATCGTCGGCTCGTTGGGAGCCTTCACGATAAGCTGCGGCGCGATCGCAAACCCGACACAGACAAGCGCAAGCAGTACCAGCTGCGTCGTCGAAAAAGCCTTGGGCGAAGGAGTGTGCTGCGTCATGCACCAACGTCCTAGTGAATCGAGGTAAACAGTCGCTTGAGCCGAACCGACGAGCCCTTGCCCGCCGACCACCAGATGAACCAGGCTTTGCCTTTGATGAACTCGTACGGAACAAACGACACCTTGTCGGAAGGTCCGCACTGCATCGCACCATCGAGCCCGCGCTGCTCACACCAGAACCGGCTGTCGTGACTGTGGTCGCGGTTGTCGCCCATCACGAACACATGCTCGGGCGGAACCACCCACTTCTGACACGGATGCAGGTTCGGCGTCACGTCTTGCACCACGCGGTACGTCTCTGCGCCGTTCTTTTCACGGAAGCCGCGACAGATCTGATGCGTCCAGCGCGCACCGGGACGCTCTTCATCGAAGTCGTCGTACTCGCACACACCTGACGCTGGCTCACGCGGAATCGCCTGACCGTTGATGCTGATCTGCTCGTTACAGACTTCGATCGTATCGCCAGGAATCGCAGCGATTCGCTTGATGAAGTCCTTCTGTACATCGTGCGGATAGACAAACACGATGACCTCACCGCGCCGAGGCTCACGCAGGTGATGACCGAACTTGATGTTGGTAAACGGAATCCGCAGTCCGAACAGCAGCTTGTTCACAAAGATGTGATCGCCCACTTGCAGCGTCGGAATCATCGAGCCAGACGGAATCTTGAACGCTTCGACGGTAAACGCGCGCAGCAGCAGCGCAATCACAATCGCTCCGCCAATCGACTCACCGTATTCCTGAAGCGGACTTTTGCGCGCAAACGCCAGGTGTTTGTTGATCACTTGATCCAGCGCATGCAGCGTCCGAATCAGCTCATCGTTGTCTTCCGATTCCATCGCTTTTTCGACGGAAGTCAGCACATCCGACACCGCCGAACGCGCATCCGGACGGAGCTTGGACTCGTACTTGCGAAAGCGCCGCTGCGCATCTTTGAGCGACAGCGCAGCATCCCGATGCAGCATCAGATCATCGCGGGTCTCATCGATGATCTTGCGATACAGCAGGTAGGGAATTCCGAAGATCACCGACAGACCGAGCAGCGCAATCACCAGCTGAACCACACGCGGATGCGGCGGCACTTCGGTCAGATCCATGTCGTTTGTGACATGAACGACCAGCAGAAACAGCCCGAGCAGAAGAGGAACCCCGACCACCCACAAGTGATCGAGCATCAGACGCAGCCATACAGGAGGACGACGACCCGAAGGCAGAGAGATCGGCTCTGCCTTGTCTTTTCCTGAATCGCTCATCATTCATCCACCTTGAGCACCGCCAAGAAGGCCTCTTGCGGAATCTCGACCGAGCCAATCTGCTTCATCCGCTTTTTGCCCTCTTTCTGGCGCTCAAGCAGCTTGCGCTTGCGGCTGATGTCTCCACCATAACACTTCGCGGTCACGTTCTTGCGCAGCGCCTTGACGGTCGTTCGCGCAATCACCCGGTTGCCAATCGCAGCCTGAATCGCGACCTCGAACTGCTGCGGAGGCACCAGCTCTTTCATCTTTACGCACAGATCGCGACCACGGAAGTACGCGCGGTCCCGGTGCGAGATGATCGACAGCGCATCGACCCGATCTCCGTTCACCAGCAGATCGAGCCGAATCAGATCCGCCCGTCGATAATCAAGCAGCTCCCAGTCGAGCGAAGCGTAGCCACGCGACACCGACTTGAGCTTGTCGTAAAAGCCGAACACCACCTCAGCGAGCGGCAGCTCGTACTTGAGCACGACCCGATCTTCGCCGTTATAGGTCATGCCCACTTGGATACCGCGCCGGTCCTGACACAGCGTGATCAGCGACCCGAGGTATTCCGACGGCGTATAGATGCTCGCCATGATGATCGGCTCCTCGATGTAGTCGAGCTTGCCTTCATCCGGTAGCGCCGCCGGGTTGTCGACGATGACCGTCTCACCACTTGCGTTGGTGGCACGGTATTCCACCGTGGGAGCCGTCGTAATCAGGTCCAGATCGTACTCACGCTCCAGTCGCTCTTGCACGATCTCCATGTGCAAAAGCCCCAGAAAGCCGCAGCGAAAGCCGAAGCCAAGCGCGAGCGAAGTCTCCGGCTCATAGGTAAAGCTCGCGTCGTTCAGATGCAGCTTTTCCAGCGCATCACGGAGGTCGGTGTAGCGCGCATTGTCCGTCGGGAAGATACCGGCGAAGACCATCGGCTTGACCACCTTGAAGCCTTCCAGCGGCTCTCCGCACGGACGCTCTTGGTGGGTGATGGTGTCGCCGATTTGGGTGTCCGCGACGCTCTTGATGTTGGCGATGACGAAGCCGACTTCGCCGCAGCGCAGCTCTTTGATTTCGACCGGGAACGGTGAAAACACGCCAAGTCCGAGCACTTCGAACGACTTGCCCGTCGCCATCAATCGGATCTTGTCGCCGATCTTGATGCTGCCGCTCTTTACCCGCACTTGGGTGACGACGCCGCGATAGTTGTCGTACCAAGAGTCAAAGATGAGCGCTTGCAGCGGCGCTGTCGGATCGCCCTTCGGCGGCGGCACCAGCTGAACCACCGCTTCCAAGATCTCCGCGATGCCGCGTCCGTCCTTGGCACTCGCCGGAATCGCCATCGAGGCATCAATGCCAATCACGTCCTCGATCTGCTTGCGAATCCGCTCGGGTTCCGCCGATGGCAGGTCGATCTTGTTTAAGACCGGCACGATCTCTAGGTTGCTGTCGAGCGCGACATACACGTTCGCCAGCGTCTGGGCCTGCACACCTTGCGAGGCATCGACGACGAGCAGCGCACCCTCACACGCCGCCAGGCTGCGACTCACTTCGTAGTGAAAGTCGACGTGGCCCGGCGTATCGATCAGGTTCAGCTGATACTCGACGCCGTCTTTGGCGCGATAACGCAGCCGCACCGTCTGCGCTTTGATGGTGATGCCGCGCTCTCGCTCAAGCTCCATCTTATCGAGGAACTGATCTTGCTTTTCGCGGTCGCTCAGCGCGCCACAGGCTTCGAGCAGACGGTCAGCCAGCGTCGACTTACCGTGGTCGATGTGCGCGATGATCGAAAAGTTACGAATGTTGGTTAGATACACGGCCCCGCCGGACGGGGTCAGTGCAGAAGCTGGAGCTGGTGAGTGAGCGTCTTGAGACATGGCAGAGCTTACGGTGAAGCGGGCAAATCAAGTCACTAAACAGGGGGAAGCGCAAGTCTGTTCCCGCTCCCGCTGTGTTTCGCTGGACTCGACGGTTGATGGTTACGCTGCGACTAGCCGTGACGGGCTGCGAAGTCGCGCATGAAGCTGGCCAGCGCCTGGGCACCAGCCATGGGAAACGCGTTGTAGACCGAAGCGCGAATGCCACCGACGGAGCGATGACCTTTCAGTCCGTCCATGCCCGCCGCTTTGGCTTCTTTGGCGAACTGTTCTTCCAGCGCTTCCGAGGGCAGGCGGAACGTAATGTTCATCAGCGAGCGACTGTCCGACGCCGCGTGGCCACGATAAAAGCCCGACATCGCGTCTATCGCGTCATAGATAAGCTGCGCCTTGGCTTGGTTGTGCGCCGCCATCTGTGCCAGTCCGCCGAAGCGCTTGAGCCAGCGCAGCACCAAGTGAACGATGTAGATCGGAAACACGGGCGGCGTGTTGTAGAGCGACTTGTTTTCGACGTAGGTGCGGTAGTTCATCATGATCGGCAGCTTGGCCTGCGCTGCCTTGTCGAGCCGCAGCATGTCATCGCGAACCAGCACGACGGTGACCCCCGCCGGACCGGCGTTCTTCTGCGCCCCCGCGTAGATGAGCCCGTAGCGCGCCACATCGACGGGCCGCGACAGAAAGTCACTCGACATATCACAAACGATTGGCAGGCCACCTGCGTCGGGCTCGTGCTGCCACTCGGTGCCCCAGATCGTGTTGTTGCTGGTGGTGTGAACGTAAGCGACGCGGTCGGAGCAGCGCAGCTCTTCGTTTTTCGGAATGCGACGGAACTGCTCGGACTCTGTGCTGGCGGCGACGTGGGTTTCGCCGACGCGCTGCGCCTCGATGAGCGCTTTTTTCGACCACTCGCCGGTCAGTACGTAGTTTCCGACGGTTCCCGGCACAAGCAGGTTCATCGGCACCATCGAAAACTGCGTCGTCGCACCGCCCGATAGAAACAGCACGCGATAGCCACTGGGGACAGCCAGCAGCTCACGCAGGTTGGCTTCGGTCTCACCGATGATCGCTTCGAACTCTTTGCTGCGGTGACTGCACTCCAGGATTCCGACGCCGCTCGATCCGAGCGACAGCAGGTTGTCTCGCGCTTCGACGAGAACTTCTTCAGGAAGGACAGCCGGACCGGCAGAGAAGTTGAAGATGCGATGGGTCGTCATGACGAGCCAAGGTACTCCTTCTTTTCGGTGTAACCAAGCGAAGCTGGTAAGGTGGGACCCGATGCGCGCTCGCTGGTTCACGCTGCTTGTCCCTGCGCTGATTGGCTGTCCCAAGCCGGTTGTGCTTCGGCCCTACCCTGCGCCCCCGCCGATTGAGCTGCTGCTACAAGCTCGTCAAAGCCATCAGCGCGTTCAGTCGATAAAGCTCTATGGCAAGGCCGATGTTCCCGACGACAAAGGTGGCCGCGTAAAGCTGGACATCTCGGTGGCGGTGCAGCGTCCGGCCAAGCTCCGACTGTCCGCAGAGAGCGTGCTTGCGGGACCGATCTTGACGCTGGCAACCGACGGACAGCGCTATCAGCTGCTCGACTCGCAGAACAATCGCTACCTGAGCAGCGTCGTGACCCCGTGTGCCATGGCCAGGCTGCTGCGGGTCGCGCTGCCGCCGACCGTGCTGGCCGATGTGCTGACAGGTGGCGTGCCGGTCTTGGAAGGGGAAAACCTAGCCATCGACACCGCGTGGGACAGCCAAGAAGGCGGGCGCGAAGTGCTCAAGCTGACGGACGGACAAGGTCGCCGCCAAGTGCTGTATCTGCAGGCCGTGGCCGGTCAAGCGCCGCCCAAAGACTTCGATGTCGTGCAGAGCGAGCTGATGGGCTCTGACGGACGACCCTTTCTGCGCATCCGTCATCAGCGCTTTGCGGACCAAGACGTGACCCCCAAGCTGCGCCTGCCCAAGCAGTCTCACATCGAAGATCTCGTGGGCAACAGCGAGGTCAAGCTGCGCTGGAAAGAGAGCGAAGTAAACCCAACCCTTCCGTCTGAGTTATTCTCTTTGCAGCAGCCCGCAGGCATCCCAAACGATCTCGATCCCTGCGTGGACGCACCTTCAGCCACTGTTTCGCCATGAGCCCGCCCGACTCCGCATTTGACGCTGCTGCACTCGCCAAGAAGCTGCGCTCTCGACCCCGACAGCGCTGGCAGCAGGATGGCTTTCGCGAATCGGCAGTGCTGGTGCCGCTGGTGATGTCCGCCGACGGACACAGCCCGGATGTGCTGTACATCGTGCGCACCGCATCGCTGCCAACCCACGCCGGACAGGTCGCGTTTCCGGGCGGCAAGCGTGAACCGAGCGATCACACGCTGGATGTCACCGCGCTGCGCGAGACGCATGAAGAGCTGGGCATCGCCGCCGAGCACGTCGAGCTACTCGGACAGCTAGACGACATGCCAACGCCGATGGGCTTTAACATCACGCCGGTCGTTGGGCTGATTCAAGGGCCGCTCCAGCTGTCGCCAAACCACGGGGAAGTCGCCGCAACCTTCACGGTGCCGCTCTACGAGCTACCAGGCCGCTACCGCGAAGCCGGCAAGGCCGAGTGGAAGGGCCATGTGTACACGATGCACGAGTTTGCTCACCCGACCTATCGCATCTGGGGAGCGACGGCAGCGATGACCCTGCAGCTCCTGCATCTGCTTGGACTGATGCCCTTTTCGGGACGCGCGCCATCGGCCATTCGCTAGCCCTTCACGATTCAGCGCACTGTCGCTTTGTCCGTTTCTGACAAGTCTTTGTCCCTTCTTGCAAAGCAGCCAATCCGCGCCTGCGGTTATCTCTGTGTTCAACACAGCCGCTGAGCCCACGCGAACAGCTCGCGCGCGGCTCACTCAGCGGCCCACTCAGGAGACGCTTGTCATGACCCTTCGGACGCAACTGCTTGGTTCCCTTGTCTCGCTCGCTCTCGCTACTGGCTGCGGATCGCCCGTTGAGCTTCACGTCAGCAACTACCAGAGCGACGCGACCTTCGCCGTCAACTCCTACCTCATCAGCGGGGAAAGCGACGCGATCTTGGTCGACGGACAGTTTACGCGCGGCGACGCAGAAAAGGTCGTCACCATGGTCAAAGCCTCGGGCAAGACGCTGCGCTCGATCTTTTTGACCCATGCGCATCCCGACCACTACCTGGGACTTGATGTGATTGCCACCGCGTTTCCCGGTGTTCCGATCGTCGCCACGCCCGAAGTCGTCGCCGAGTTCGTGGCCAAAGGCCCCGCAGCACTGGCCAGCGCCAAGACCAACTTTGGTGCGGCCAACATTGCCGACAAGCTGGCGACGGTCACGCCGATCACCGATGACAAGCTGGTACTTGAAGGGGAAGAGCTACAGATCGTCAAGCTGTCCGACGGAGAAAGTGCTTCCGCAGCCGCGCTCTATGGCAGCCGTCAGAAGCTGATTGTCTCGGGCGACCTGATCTACAACCGCGCGTACCTGTGGCTCGCCGAGTGCAAGAGCGACGCGTGGGTCAACAACCTGCGCAGCCTCAGCAGCCTCGGCGCAATCGAGCAGGTGTATCCAGGACACGGTGCCGCACCAGCGACTGCTTCAGTGATCGACGAAAACATCGAGTACATCAGCACCGTCATCCCGATCTTGCAGAGCGCCAACACCGCTGCCGACGCCATCACCAAGGTCAAGCAGCGCTATAGCTACACGGGCGGCGGCCTGCTCGACTACAGCACGCAGATCTACTTTTCCGCCTGCAAGAAGCCGTAGTCACGCAGCCGAAGACGACAGCTCCGCTACTTGCTGATCCCGCACAGCTTCTCGCTCAAGCCCCACAGACCATCGGCCAGCGACGCATCTTGCGCCAGCTTAGAGGTCTTGACCGGCTTGCAGTCAACGCAGTACTCGCCAGCTAGCTTGCCCGCTTCGGCACTCGTCGCCAGCCAGATCAGCGTCTCGGCGCCTTTTTCCGGCGTACGCGCGAACACCTTGGCCGTCCAGCGAATCAGCGACGACATCAAGCCATCGTTGTTCTGCCCAAAGCCGGTCTGGACAAACCCTGGGTGAAAGCAGTTCGTCACGATGCCTTTTTCTCGCTGAGCAAGCGCCCGCGTAAACAGGATGTTGCACAGCTTCGAGTCACCGTACGAGCCAAAGCCCGCGACCTTGCCGTCTCGCTTGGCAATCGCTTGCAGATCGACCTTGCCCGCCTGATGCGCCGCACTTGAGGTGCTGACCACCCGCGATCCAGCCGTCTTGCGCAGCAGCGGCAGCAGCTCATGCGTCAGCAGGAAGTAGCCCAGGTGATTGAGCGCAAACGTCATCTCAAAGCCGTCCGCCGACAGCTTGTAGTCGGCAAAGTACGCGCCCGCGTTGTTCACCAGCACATCGAGCCGATCGTACTTCTTCGCAAACGCCGCAGCGACAGCGCGCACGTCAGCAAGCGTCGACATGTCTCCCAGCAGAAGCTCGATCTGACTGTTGTGACTCTGGCTCTTTAGCTCCGTGACGACGCGCTCGCTCTTTTCTTTGTTGCGACCCACGACCACCAGCGTTGCGCCTCGTCGAGCAAACTCCAGCGCCGCTGCTTTGCCGATGCCTTCCGTCGCGCCTGTGACCAGAAACACCTTGCCGTTCAGATCGTTTGCCATCTACATCGCGCCTCCCAGCGCCAAGTCGACATCATAGCGGCGAGCCGACCTGGCTGGTAGCATGCCGTCGCCCAGCTATGGACTGCGCACAGAGCGCTAGCCCACTCGCGCACGGACATACTGCTCATCAATCACGATGCGCTGACCGCGACGCTCTGGCGCTTCAAACAGCAGATCGTGACAGACCTGCTCGCACAGGCCGCGCAGCGAGCGCGCCCCCAAGCCTTGCCGCAGCGCCGCTTGCGCAATCTCTCGAAGTGCCCCATCTGAAAAGTCTGCCTGCACCTGATCGAGCGCGAGCAGCGTCTGATACTCCGACAGCAGCGCGTCGTTCGGCCCTGCCAGGATCTGACACAGATCATCTTCCGATAGCGGCGCCAGCTGCACCCGCACCGGCAGGCGTCCGAGCAGCTCGCTCAGCATGCCGTATCCCAGCAGGTCTTCGGTCGATAGCTCTCGACTGTGGCTGACCTGTTCTTTGTCCCCAAAGCCGATGCGCGACGACGGACGCTCACGCTCAAACAGGTCTGCAAACGTCCCCGCAGCGACAAACAAGATGTCGCTCGTATCGACCTGAACCACATCTTGGCGACCGGGCTGCGGCGATAGGCTTGCGGGAACCAGCAGCTCGCGACCTTCCAGCACCTTCAGCAGGCTCTGCTGGACGCCTTCTCCACCGATGTCGCGCGTGCCACCGCCTGTCTTATAGCTCTGCGTGCGACGGGCCAGCTTGTCGATCTCATCCAAAAAGATGATTCCGCGCTGCGCCTCTGCGACCGAGTGATTGGCACGATGCAGCAGCTCCGCCACCATCTGCTCGACGTCTTTGCCGTAGTAGCCAGCCTCGGTGTATTCCGTCGCATCCGCGATGCTAAGAGGAACATCCAGCACCTGAGACAGCATCCGCACCAAGTGCGTCTTGCCTGAGCCGGTGGGACCGATCAACAGGACGTTCGACTTTCGAATCTGCCCTTTCCGCTCAGGCGGTAGCCCACACCGACGGACATGTCCATACGCGGCAACCGCCAGCACTCGCTTGGCACGCTCTTGACCGACGACGTGCTGGTCCAAAAACGCGTAGATCGAGCGTGGCGTGAGGAGAGTTCGCTTCTGCGGACGGGCTCGGGGCATCAAAATGGCTTGTAGCGATTTAGCGGCTGCGCACGATATCATCCACGCTAGGAAATTTTGTAGACGAACTTTCCCGAGGGAGGACAGATGACTCAAAGCCACGATACCGGGGTCGATAACAGCGGTGTGCCTGGCGATACGATCGCCGAGATGTACGCCAACCGAGCGCTGGCGACGCCGAATGCTCCAGCGTACATGACCCGTCGCAACGGGGACTGGCAGACGCTTACGTGGCAGCAGGCCTACGAAAAGTCGTCGGACATTGCGCATGGTCTTCTTGCGATTGGCGCAAAGCTCGGGGACAAGATTGCGCTGATGGGCAGCACCCGTGAGGAATGGACGCTGTGCGACCTCGGGCTGGTGCTAGCGGGCGGCATCACGGTGCCGATTTATCCGTCGAGCCTCAAAGACACGGTGTCTTACATCCTCAAAGACAGCGAGTCGAGCATCATCTTTATCGAAGACAAAAAGCAGCTCGACAAGCTGCTGTCGATCCGCGCCGAGATTCCGCACGTCAAGCAGGTCATCTTGTGGGACGGTCACGCGGAAAACGATCCCAAGGTGGATGAGTGGGTGGTTCCGCTGCGTGAGCTATGCGACCGAGGCCGCGCGCACCGCCTGACCCAGCCGCAAGCCCTGCCCGAGCTGCGCAAGCAGATGTCGGCAAACACCATCGCGACGATCATCTACACGTCGGGAACGACGGGCAATCCCAAGGGCGTGGTGCAGTCGCACGCATCGTTCTGTGTGGGCTCTCGCTATGGCGTCACAGCACTGCCGGTTCGTCGCATCGATCGTCAGCTTCTGTTTTTGCCCCTCGCGCACTCGTTTGCCAAGACGCTGTCGATGGTCGCGGTCCACGTCGGCTTCTGTACCGCCTATTCCGGCATCGACACGATTTTGGAATACGTTGGTCAGGTCAAGCCCAGCTTCATGGCCGGCGTGCCGCGCATCTACGAAAAGGTCTACGCCGGGTTTCTCAGCAAGGCCAAGCAGGGCGGCGCGGTCAAGTGGGCGCTGGTGCAGTGGGCCATTGAGGTCGGTGTCAAAGCCAGCCGCGAAATCCAGGCCGGACGTCAGCCAAGCGGACTGCTGGCCGTGCAGTGGAAGCTGGCGGACAAGCTGGTGTTTTCAAAGCTGCGCGAGCGCTTTGGCGGCAAGCTCAAGTGGTTTGTGACAGGCAGCGCTCCGATCTCGCGAGAGCTGGCCGAGTTCTTCCATG